>Ga0207422_1001029_pt1 | contig 66910 bp, 44 predicted proteins | sample MarCyaLeptolynsp_FD_187757 | JGI IMG/M metagenome (GOLD analysis project Ga0207422, IMG submission 187757) | Marine cyanobacterial communities from Panama - species 1 Leptolyngbya sp. (SPAdes) | ecosystem: Environmental > Aquatic > Marine > Unclassified | place: Panama: Panama City | collected...
GCTGATTTAAAGAAAGCCATTGAGCTCAACCCCTTTCATGCCTCTTCTCACTTCCAGCTTGGAAACTTAGCCTTGCGAAATGGAAATTACACCCAGGCCTTGATGTGCGCGGGCTATTTCTTTATAAATGAACCTGCTAGCGGGAGAACCAATGCGGTACTAGGAATTTTCAATGAAGTGGTTTCTGAAAAAACGGATTTAGAACCGATCGACTACGACTTTGATCCAAATGGCGTGTACAAACGCAGCGATCGCCTAATCGCGAGCTATGCAGCCTTACGTGACAATTACGAAATTGAAGGTGATGCACGTTTCCCGATGATGAAACAAATGTATCTGGCTATGGACCAGATCAAGAAAATAAAGGGTAAGAAGGATTTCTTTTCCATGTATTACCTACCCTACTACCAGAAGGTCATGGCTGAGGACCTCTTCGAACCTTACAGCTATTTACTCTCGGTAAGTATCGAAAACGAGTATTACCAGAATTTGGTAATGAAGAATATTGAGGAGGTCAAAGAACTCATTGATTGGAACAATACCCACTTAAGAGATTATCATGGTGTACATCCCCTGGGATATGCTGCCGGAGGGGAAATGGTAGAATACTTCTTCAAAGATGGTAATGATGGATTAAGCGGTCGCCAACTCTTGGATGAAAACGGCAAGGCCACGCGCAACTTTGAATTCTATTACAACGGTGGAGCGGTAAGCTCTCAAGGTCGTTTAAACCCAGATTCGAAATTTGATGGTGAGGTGACCTTTTTCCATGCTAATGGAAAGACACGGAAAATTGCCAACTACAGCAATGGTGATCTACAGGGACTTTCAAAAGAATTCAATGAGGAGGGAGCGCCCAGCGTTTTTGCTACTTATACCGACAACAGCCTAAATGGACCGGCGACGGTATTTTACTCCCACGGCTCTAAGCAGCGTGAGTTTAATTTTGTGGATGGCAAACCTGTCGACACTATTTACCTATACTTCCGAAACGGAGGATTGCAGGCTGCCATCCCTCAGCAAGATGGTGAGGACAATGGATTAGGAACCTTTTACCATGAAGATGGAAGCTTACTCTCGAAAATTACCCTCAAAAATGACGAGCGTACTGGTCCTGCCGAGTTTTATTACCCTAATGGGCAGTTGAAGCTAAAAACCTCCTACAATGAAGAAGGAGAATTCAGCGGCCATTACCAGTTCTATCATTCTAACGGTCAGCTTCAAGAAGAAGGAGATTATATCGATGGGGTAAGGATTTCAAATTGGAAAACCTATGATCCTATCGGTAATCTAATTCGAGAAGTGAATTTTGATGAAAGCGGTAAGAAAACCGGGACCGAGACCTACTATGACAGTAAAGGTCGTAAGACGGAAATGTTTGAGTACAAACGCGAAGAACTCGTGTATTACGAGACCTATGATTTTGATGGCCAAATTCAAGTCTCGGCTAAGGCCAAACGAGGAAAAATCAATTACCAAGAATTGAGCTTAGATGGAACCTTAACCGAAGAAGGTGTGTTTGATGAGGACAAACGAATTGGCACCTGGAAGGAGTACACCATTTATGGAGCTCTTTTTGACGAAACCTCCTACACTGAAGAAGGAGAAATTGACGGAATGTACAAGCAGTTCTTCAGTGCTACCGGAGAATTAGAAGATTGGACCTCTTATAAGCGCGACACCCTTCACGGTCCATTTGGAAGTATGCATTTCAACGGCCAAGTTAAATCCGAGGGCACCTATTACAATGGTGATCGAAATGGGCTTTATCGTGTTTATTATAACAATGGTCAAATTGAAACGGAACGTTATTATGTAAAGGGCAAGATTAATGGCCCCTATAAGTTTTTCGCGCCAAATGGAGATTTGATGAGGGTCGAGTACTACAATATGGGTACGATTATCAAAATTGAGAACTATTGGGAAGGAGCGCTTACGAGTTCTCTAGAATTTGAGACAGCGATGGACAACCTTGTTGCCAAATACCCGAATGGAAAAACCTATTATGATATTTCACGCACCGGTTCCCGTTTTCAAGGTCCCGCTAAGTGGTATTACGGCAATGGGCAATTAGAGGTTGAAGGTAACTTTGTAGATGGTTCCCAGGATGGAAAATGGACCTATTACTTCCCTAATGGTCAAATTAGTCGCATTAATGAATACGAACTAGGAGATCCAGTAGGAAGCAGAGTTATATACCATTTGAATGGAGAGATTTCCGAGACATTTGCTTTCCTAGAGGGTGAATTCCATGGCCCAAATGTTGAGTATAATGACCGTGGAATTCGGACCGACAGTGTTAGCTATGTCAATGGTAAACTCGATGGAAACCGCTACTTCTATAGCGAGACCGGAGAACTGCAACATGTGCGAGTTTATGACTTAGGTAAAATTATTGGCTGGCGTCCCGTGCTTGAAAATGGAGCCTTGGGTGATTTGGTGGAAATAAAAGATGGAACCGCCACCGTAAAGGCATCATACCCCAATGGTCAAGTGGCCTTCGAATACACCATGGACAAAGGTGATTTCCGCGGTACCTACACCACCTATTATTCCAATGGTCAGGTTGAAACCCAACTGAACTATGAAGATGACTATTACCAAGGAGTGCAAATTGCCTACTACGAAAATGGTCAGAAAATGCGGGAAACTAATTACGTAGATGGAATGCGCGAAGGCGTGCAAAGATACTACCACCCTAATGGACAATTGGCCCGAGAAATCACTTGGTTAGCTGGTGATAAGCAAGGCCCAGAAAAACACTACGATGAAAATGGAAACTTACTGGCAGAATACCTATTCCATGGTGACGACCTCTATGAATAAACTCTTCACCGGTATTGCCCTCTTTGGCTTCTTCAGCTTATCGGCACAAAGCCCCTTAAGCCTGATGGCCGAATATGAGAACGAAGACGTTGTTCGCTTGGAAAACCATAGCGAAACCTACCTCAGTATTGAAGATGACGAAATTCTTATTACGAATAAGATTTCTCTTAAAACCCTCATCAACAATAAGGAACTAAATGGACGCGGATCTATTTCCTTGAAGTACGAACCGCCATTTAGCGAAATCATCGATATCAATGCCTACACCTTGGTTCCAGACCTGGAGCGTGACAAGTACAAGAAAAACAAGGTACGGGACTTTCAGGACCGCAAGGTGATTGATGAAGATGTATTCCACAATGGCACAAGGGCCAAGAGCTTCAATTTCGAAGGCCTGGTGGAAGGAGCAATCACCGTCTTGCAATATGAGGAAGAGTACCACGAACCCTTTCTAGTAGGACGGGAAATCTTTGATCCTTACGTCTATTCAAAGTCTCAAGAATTCACCCTGGTGGTGCAAGACGGAATTGAGATAGAATACGACTACTTCAATTGTGACAGCAGCTTTTTCACCTATACCTTGGAACAAAAAAAGGGCAATACTATTCACCGCTGGAGCACCAAAGAGATGAAAGCCCGTAAAAGGGAGTCTGGTTCTCCGGATCGACTTTACCTAAGCCCTCATATTGTTTACCGTATAAAGTCCTTTAAAAAGGAAGATGGCTCGGTGGAAAATGTGCTGGCGGATGTTAAAGACTTACATCAATACTATCAGAGATTTTTGGAGGGATTAGAAACTCCAGAGGAAGACCTCAAAAGAATTACCGATAGCCTAGTAAGCGATCTGGAAAGCCCCAGAGCCAAAGCGAAAGCAATTTACGATTGGGTTAATCATTCCATTCGTTACATCGCTTTTGAAGATGGCTATGGTGGATTTAGACCACGCGAAGCCAATTATGTTTGTTCCAATCGATACGGCGATTGTAAGGACATGGGTAATTTAATGGTACAGATGATGACCTATGCGGGATTAGAAGCTTACCACGTTTGGATTGGCACCCGCAGTATTCCCTACACTTACGAAGAAGTACCTACGGGATTATCCGACAACCACATGATTGCCGCGGTGAAACTGCAGGGTGAGTATTACTTTCTTGATGCTACCAATAAGTTCCTGCCTTTCCCTTATCCCAGTAGCTTTACCCAAGGAAAGCAAGCCCTAATTAACATTGGGCCCGAAGAATTCCTTCTCAAAGAGGTCCCTACTTTAAGTGCATCTCAGAACCACGAAACAGACTCCTGTTACATGGAAATTGTAGGCACTAATATTGAAGGCAAGGGTCGCAAAGATTACGGCATTTACCATCGAAGCAGCGTAAAGCGGGTCCTTGAGCGAAAGGATGAAGAAGCATTCGACAACTTCCTGAAATACGACTTAGAAAAAGGAGACAATCGTTGTAAGAGTGAATTTGTAGACTTTGAGGATCACGATACAAGCTTGACCTTAAACTACACCATGAAATTGGCCAAATACGCAAGGGAAACCGGCGATCGCTTAATCATCAATATGAATTTGGAGCAATTCCTGGCCGGTAGCAAGCTTGAAGACGACCGCAAAAACCCCTTGGAACTTAATAATGCTCTGATGTACAAGCGCTACTTTGAACTGGCAGTTCCAGATGGCTACCAAGTGGATTACTTACCGGAAGGCAGCTCGTATGAGCACCCTAAATTTGGCTATACCATCACTTATCGTCAGGACGGTGATAAAGTCTTGTATGACATGGAAATCTCCTTAAAGGCCTTGTTTATTGAGAAGGATGACTTTGAAAGTTGGAATGAATTTATCCGCTCCCTTCGCAAGGAATACCAACAAACTTTAATTCTGAATAACAATGAAACTAATTAAATATCTATTCGCCCTTCTCTTTTTATTTAATGCTTCGGCTCAGGCTCAAGATTCGGAGTATGAAGCCTATTTTGATGCCGGTTCTTACGATTGGGTGGAAGATGAAGCCACCTTTAGTGGTGATCTAGATGACAGCACCGCGGCGGTGGTAATGAAGAAAAAGTACGTCTACAACTTCTATTACAACGAAGAGAATCGCCTAATTATGGAAAGAGTGTTCCATGAGCGGGTCTATCTAAATAGCACCAGAGCCCTGGAGGAGTATAACAAAGTATACTTACCAACTGGTGAAGGAAATGAGCTCACCAAATTTAGAGCTCGATCTATCACCGGGGGAAAGGTTACCGAAATTGATGAAGGGGATATTCAGACTGGTGAATTGGAAGATGATCCCGATCAGACTTATAACTACTTTGCCTTTGAGGGCCTTGAAGTTGGTTCCGAAATAGAATACTACTATATCAATAGTCGCTATCCGATTACAGATGGTTTGATGGTTACCTTTCAGGAGGAATACGAGATTTTAAATTTCGAATTTGATTTAATTACCCCTTGGAATCTCATCTTCAAGAAAAAGATTTACAATCTGGAGGACAGCGTCCAGATTGACACCACCTTAGAATATGAAAACCGCTATTTCATCCGCGGGGTGATTCCGGCCTTTGAAGAAGAGCCGATGACCCCCTCCGACGCTCTAAAGGGCCGGGTGATTTTCGCTTTAGACGAAAACCGTTATACGGGAGATGGGGATATTACCTCCTACAATTATACCGCACAGAACGTAGTTAGTTTCACCCAGATGGATTTGGGTCGCAAGGCCAATAAAATCATTAAGAAGGAGGCCAAGAAGGCGCAAGAATATTTGCTTTTCGAAGACCCTGACCTAGCTCCAGGAGCGAGAGTCGAGCAATATATTAAAGACAATTACAACTACTTTGAGGCCGGGGCTAGTGAGCTAAGGGACATTGAGTTTATCAGTGAAAATGGGGTCTTTAACATCGCCGGCGCTCTTCAGTTGTACACGCGTATTTTCTCGGCACTTGAAATTGAGTATGAATTGGTTTATACCACCAATCGAAATACGCTCTTCTTCGACGGAGACTTCCAAACGGACAACTTCCTCTCCGAATTATTGATCTACGTTGTAGATGAAGACCTATACATCGATATCACGGAAGGTGTTTCTCGAAATGGTGTGATGAACTTTAATTACACCGGCACGGATGCCGTTTTCATTTCTAAAACCCAACTGGGCGATGAAGTGGTAGCCCTAACGGACATCCGTGAAATTCCTTACCGCAATGCCGCTTACACTAGCGACACCATCAAGGCTAAGGTTAATTTTGGTCCTGATTTAATCGATAATAGCGTGGACGTATACCGGGCTCTGACTGGCTACTCAGCGCGTTCCTATCAAGGTATTTTTGAGCTAATTGACGATGAGGATGAATTAAAAGAATACAAGGAAACCTTGATCAGCTACATTGACGATGAAGGAACCGTAGAGAACCTCGAAGTTAACAATGCCAAAGCAAGGTTATTAGGTCGCCTTCCACTGCAAGCCAAGGGAACCCTAAAGGACATCCGGATCGTAGAAAATGCCGGCGCCGATATCCTCTTTAATGTTGGCAAGCTGATTGGTCCTCAATTGGCCATGTATGATGAGGACTCCGTCCGCAATCATGACGTATATAATTCCTTTGCCCACGATTATTACCGGGTAATCGAATTTGAAATTCCCGAGGGATATGATCTAGTGGATGCGGAGAAAATGAATTTTGACGTTAAGCTTGAAATTGACGGGGAAGAAAAAGCAATTTTCAAATCCAGCTATACGATTGAAGGCAATAAGGTTACCGTAACGATTTTAGAGTTTTACGAAGATCCTCGCTACCCGAAAGAGAAATTCCAGGAATACCTACAAGTAATTAATGCTGCGGCAGATTTCAATAAAGTCTCCGTTCTACTACAGAAGCAGTCTTAAACACTCATCCAAGACTCACGATCTAGGCTGCGGTATTGCACCGCTTCTGCCACATGACTAGCCCGAATCGCTGCTGCACCTTCCAGGTCGGCAATGGTTCGGGCTACTTTTAGGATTCTATCATAAGCTCGTCCGCTGAGATTTAGGCGTTCTATGGCCAGCTTCAGCATGTCCTTACTTTCAGTATCTAAAGGACAAAGCTCCCTTAAGTGTCGACTTTCCATTAATGCATTGGCATAGATTCCCTCCTGCCCGGCAAAACGTTCCGTTTGAAACTGTCTTGCCCCCACCACCCGATTCCGAATTTCGGCACTCGACTCTGCCATAGCTTCAGATGAAATGGCCTCAATAGAGACTGGGGTCACCTCAACGTGCAGATCAATTCGGTCCAAGAGGGGGCCCGATATTCGATTCAAGTATTTTTGGACCATCCCAGGACCACATACACAATCCTTATCAGGGTGGTTAAAAAAGCCGCAGGGACAAGGATTCATCGAAGCGACCAACATAAAAGAGGCCGGGAAATCCACGCTGATTCGCGCTCGGCTGATATTCACCCTTCTCTCCTCCATTGGTTGCCGCATAACCTCCAAAACGGCTCTTTTAAATTCTGGTAGTTCATCCAAAAAAAGGATACCATTATGGGCTAAACTTATTTCCCCTGGCTGAGGATAGCCTCCTCCTCCCACTAGAGCCACATCCGAAATACTATGATGTGGAGCTCGAAATGGCCTAGTTTTAATGATACTATCACCTAGGGTCAGGCGGCCAGCCACAGAGTGAATTTTAGTGGTCTCTAATGCCTCTTGTAAACTCAGTGGCGGTAGTATTCCAGCCATCCTTTTGGCCAGCATCGTTTTACCCGCGCCAGGTGGACCAATCAATAATACATTATGACCACCGGCCGCAGCAATTTCTAAAGCCCTTTTTACATTAATCTGACCTTTTACTTCAGCAAAATCATAAAGTGTATTATTTACGTTTTCATCAAATTCCTTGCGAATATTTATCTGCTTCTTTGGAATTAATTTTTCACCCTGCAAATGACTTACCGCCTCTTGTAAATTACCCGCACCAAAAATTAAAACATCCTCCACCATGGCAGCTTCGGCCGCATTTTCCCTTGGCAATAGAACTGACTTAAAACCCTCTTTCTTAGCCTGTAAGACCGATGCCAAAACCCCCTTCACTGGCACTAAGCCACCATCTAATGACAATTCCCCTAGGATCATATAATTCTCTAGATCCGAGCATTCCAATTGCTTAGAAGCCGCTAAAACCCCTATTGCAATGGGTAAGTCATACGCCGATCCCTCCTTCCGAATGTCGGCTGGGGCTAGATTTATGGTAATTCGTAGGCCCGGCCATTTCAGATTATTAGTATGTAAAGCCGCCACTATGCGGTGTTGCGATTCTTTGACCGCCGAATCCGGCAAACCGACTAAAAAGAAATTCACTCCTTGGTCCGTATGAGTTTCCACCGTTATTGTGGTTGCTTCAATCCCAATTACCGCACTGCTAAAGGTTTTAATTAACATTAGTATTATAAATTTTAATTGAGCTTGCATGGAAAATAGGGTCTCTGCTACAGCTTCCTTAATACAATTAAAAGCTCTGTTTAAACTCAAATTCCTAAATATTACAAAGGTTGATTAAGTTTTAAATTACATTTGTATTATCCCCTTTTAAAAGGAATTACTAAACGTTTAAAACTCACTCAAATGTCAAGAGTACCGAAATCCGCTCACACCCCTAAACAGGTGGCTGAATACCTGAAAAATCAAATCGCAGTTCGTGGAGAAAGAGGTTTAAAGAACGCATTTGCCGTTCAATTCTTTTCGCACTTTTCCGGGGAGGAATTAGAAGACATTGTTATGTCCTTTCAGCGTGAGATTCAAAATCGCTCCGATGCAGAAATCGAACGTCTTAGAGGAATGTTAGAAGCGAAAAGTGGAAAAACCGTGGAGCTAAGAGACTAAAAGCTCAACACTCATTTGAAAACGCTTAAGGCTTACTTCTGTTAAGAAGTGAGCCTTTTTTCATGTTAAGGCAGGCGGATAAGCTCCTATATTTGTCTATAGACTTGTAAATGATTTTAGACAGATGAGCGACGATAAAAGTGCCAAATTAAAAGCCTTAAAACTCACCCTCGATAAATTAGATAAAACCTACGGTAAAGGCGCTGTGATGCGCATGGGCGATGCTGCAGTTGAGCAAATTGCCACTATCCCCTCTGGATCCTTAGGGTTGGATTTAGCCCTAGGAGTAGCTGGTTACCCTAAAGGAAGAATCGTAGAAATTTATGGACCGGAAAGCTCCGGTAAGACCACCCTTACCCTGCACGCCATTGCCGAGGTTCAAAAACAAGGTGGCATTGCCGCATTCATTGATGCAGAACATGCCTTTGATAGAATCTATGCGGAAAATCTAGGCATTAATACGGAGGACTTAATTATATCTCAGCCTGATAATGGAGAGCAAGCACTTGAGATTGCCGATAACCTTATTCGTTCGGGAGCTATAGATTTAATTGTAATTGATTCCGTAGCGGCCCTTACACCTAAAAGTGAGATTGAAGGTGAAATGGGGGATAGTAAAATGGGATTGCAAGCTCGACTTATGTCCCAAGCCCTCCGGAAATTAACCGGTACCATTTCGAAAACGAATTGCTGCTGTATATTCATTAATCAGCTGCGGGAGAAAATCGGAGTGATGTTCGGAAACCCCGAAACTACTACCGGCGGTAATGCTTTGAAATTTTACTCATCCGTAAGATTAGATATTCGCCGTATTTCCCAAATTAAAGATTCGGAAGGTGTCACGGGAAATCGGGCCCGAGTGAAAGTGGTTAAGAACAAAGTAGCCCCTCCTTTCCGTCAAGCGGAATTTGATATTCTTTATGGACGTGGAATTTCTAAAGTTGGAGAAATCATTGACTTGGGAGTGGAGCATGAGATTGTGCGTAAATCAGGCTCTTGGTTTAGCTATGGCGATACCAAACTTGGTCAGGGTCGCGATGCCGTCCGACAATTACTGGAAGACAATCCGGAGTTAGCGGAGGAAATAGAGATTAAAATTAAAGAGAGCATCGCTGCTAAATAGAAATTAAAAGGTCGATCTAAAAATCGGCCTTTTTTTTGGACATCCTTTTAGAACTTTAGACTCTATCTCAAAGGTTCCTATTTCTATTCGTTTCACGCTTATTACTTTCGCAATATGAGAATTTGGAAAAGCTTCGGCCTGGCCTTTTTATTTATAACCGCTTGTAAACCCACCCAAAGTGAGGACGCTAATGCAAGCTCCAACGATACCCAGGTAAAAATTGAGAACAGGGACGCTCAAATCCCTCAACAAAAAGGGCCTTTGGATTCCCTGAATCAAGTTATCCTTGCGGAACCTAATAACCTCGAAGCCTTGAGCGAAAGAGGGCGACTATTTCTCCGTGCAGGAAATCAACAGAATGCCTGGCTGGACTTTCAACGTGCCTTTAATATTGATTCCATGTATCCTCCCCTGCTATTGCCATTGGGCGATTTATACATGCAAAGAAATCAAAGCCGGAAGGCCCGAAATGCCTGGACAAACTGTGCAACCTCCGACCCACAATCAATCGATTGCCGTCTCAATCTAGTAAAATTGCATGCTAGCGTACAGGATTACAAACCGGCATTAAAGTATGTTGATGAGATTATTGCCATCGACGAATACTTTGCTCCCGCCTACCTATATAAAGGAATCATTATCCGTGATAGCCGAAAGGATACCAGCCTAGCTCTGCAGTATTTCCAAAAAGCCACGGAAGTAGATCAAGAATATCTAGAAGCCCTGGATTTAATGGGTGTCACTTTGGCCAGCAGAGGGGATACCCTGGCCCGCTTCTACTATGAAAGGATTTTGGCTATCCAGCCCAAAAATGCCGACATCTACTATAAGTTAGGAGTTCATTATATGGACCTCGATGAAATTAACCGGGCTATTGAAGCCTATACTAAGGCAACGCAAATTGACCCGAATCATGCCGACAGTTTCTACAACCTCGGCTATATCTTCACTACAACCGTTAAGGATTATCGCGAAGCTCTAAATTATTACGCACAGAGTATTAAGGCAGACCCCGAGCGAAATTACAAGGCCTACTTTGGCCGCGGCTATGCTTATGAAATGCTAGGTGATGTGCAAAAAGCCGAAGCCGACTACCGTAAAACTTTAGCTTTACTTCCAATCCACAAGCCGGCAAAGGATGGGCTGGACAGATTGAAACAGTAGTTTATGACTGATTGGTATCAAAATCAAAATTGGAGTGATGAAATTCACAACCAATTCTATGCGCAGTACCGGCAAGCAAGTCCTGAGACGCAGGCAGCAGCATTAATCGCCCAGGCCGAACTCCTTAGCAAGCACCTAGACAATAGCACTCTAAAGGCAGCAGAATCCCTTTTAATCCTTTGGATGAGTCGACATTTTGAAAAGGATAAAAGTCCTGTGGTTTACCGCTTAATGCAAGAAATCTGCAATCGAATTGGCGACCATGATCGCGCTAAAGAGTTTGAAAGAAAACTTGAACAGATCTAAAATTTACCTAAGGCCGAAATCATGCGGGCGGGATAATCGGTTATAATCCCATTTACCCCCCAGTCTTTTAGTCTCTCAGCATCCTTTATCTCGTTAACCGTCCAAGGGATGACCTCGATTTCCATGGTCTGAAGGCTCCGCACGGTAGCCGCATCCAATAGCTCATAGTTACAGCTGTATACCTGTGGAACAAAACCAAGAGTCTGTATTTGCTCCGCTGCAGAACGCCCCTCATCTTCCGTGAGGTAAGCTAATTTCACTTGCGGATATTCCTCATTTAAATAACGTAAAACCCTTGGGTCAAAACTCTGAACAATAAGCCGTTCACCCAAATTAGCTTTCTCTAGAACACTCAAAACCAGATCACAATAGAGGTTGATATTGGGATAATAAACCTCATCCCATTCGGGGCGAGACTTTATCTCAATATTGTAATAAGGCTCGGGGCGATTCATGATAATCGCCGTCTCCTCAATCTCTAAAATCACATCGATTAGTCGAGGCTTCACGGCGAAGTAGTGCTCCTGACCAGGAAAACGGTCGTATTCCTTACTACCGCAATCCACCTTGGAAATCTCTTCGTAAGTGTAATGGAAAAGATTAGGATCAAGGGAATCCCCGGCCCATTCATTCCCAGAAAAATCCAAACAAATATCTGGGTTAAACCAGGGCTCATGGGACAAAAGAACCACACTATCTTTAGAAAGCACCACATCCATCTCCAAGGTTTTTACCCCTTCCTGTAAGGCGCGTAGCATTCCTTCCAAAGTGTTTTCCGGAGCTTCACCGCGCGCTCCTCTGTGGCCTTGCCAGTCAAATGGCTCCGGATCTCTAGTCCCTGTCGTACAAGCACTAAAAAAAACTAGCCAAAGAACCAGTAATCTACTTGCCTTTGCGAGTGGCCTCGCCAATCCAATCCCACATTTCATCGGGTACAGCTTCTAAAAAGTTTAACTCACCGGCTCCTAATAACCACTCACCACCATCAATGGTGACAATTTCACCATTCATATATCCGGCAAAATCACTCACCAAATAGGCAGCCAAATTGGCTAGCTCCTGACGATCCCCAGCTCGCTTTAAAGGAACCTGGTTTTCAATCTTTAACATATCTGGAATATCGCCTGGCAATAATCTACTCCAGGCCCCCTCGGTTGGAAATGGCCCTGGGGCGATACCGTTAAAACGAATGCCATATCGAGCCCATTCTACCGCTAATGAGCGGGTCATGGCCGAAACACCGGCCTTAGCCATGGCCGAAGGCACGACAAAAGCAGAACCGGTCTGGGCGTAGGTAGTGGTAATATTCAAGACCACTTTATCCCGCTCATCATTCTCTATCCAATGCTTACCAAAGGCCAAAGTGCAATTCTTAGTACCTTTTAATACAATATCAATTACCGCATCGAAAGCCCCGGGAGAGAGACGTTCTGTTGGACTGATAAAATTACCCGCCGCGTTGTTTAGAAGAACATCTACTTTTCCGTATTCAGCTAAAGTGGCATCCCGAAAAGCAAGTACGCTCTCAAAATCACGCACATCACAAGCATAGGTAAACACCTTCCCTCCTTTTTCTGCCATCATCTCAGTGGCAGCTTTGTCCAGGACTTCTTTTCGACGCCCACAAATGGCCAAACTTGCACCAAGCTCCAAGAAATACTCACCCATGGAACGTCCTAAACCCGTACCCCCACCGGTTACCACGATTATTTTGTCTTGCAGTGCTCCTTCCCGGAGCATTCCTTGATGCTTCATTATCTCCCGTTTATTAGTGTAGCCGCAATATAGTTAATCGATGCAGGGCGAAATGCTGGGGCACAAGAAAAAATCAGGAACTTAGCCGCAAATTCTTTTGCATGTCCACTCATCCTCTTCGCCCTAAGGCCAAATCCTCCGTGGAAAAGCTCCAAGCTCATGGGGATTTACGCGAAGATCCCTATTACTGGTTACGCGACCGTGAAAACCCAGAGACCATCGCCTACCTCAATGCTGAAAATGAATATCGCGAGGGGATTACCTCCCACCTCAAAAGCTTTGAGCAAGATTTGTTTGGGGAGTTAAGAGGGAGAATAAAAGAGGACGACGCTTCGGTCCCCTATTTCAAAAATGGGTATTGGTATTATGTTCGATATAACCAAGGAGAAGATCATCCCATTTATTGCCGTAAGGCCGAAAGCCTTGAGGCCACGGAAGAAATAATGATTGATGCCAATGCGGAAGCAAAGGATAGAGAATACTTTCAAATAGGAGGCATGAGCTTGGCTCCGGATCGCGACCTTTTAGCCTATGGTTACGACGATCAAGGACGTCGCATTTATCGAATTCGTTTTAGGCGCTTGTCGAGTCAAGAGGAATGGGATTACGAATTACCCAATTGCACCGGCTCAGCCGCTTGGAGTAAGGACGGCCAATTTGTTTTCTATACGCAAAAGGATGAAACCTTACGTCCTAGTAAAATCTACCGACATAAACTGGGATCTGATCCGAGCGAGGACGTTTTAGTATATGAGGAACTAGACACCACTTTCACCTGCTCGGTCTACCGCAGTAAAAGCGAAGCCTTCCTGATGATTGGATGCCATAGCACGGTAAGTAATGAATATCATTATCTGGACTCGAAACAGCCTGAGGGTCAATTTAAACTGATTCAGGCGCGAGAACGGGATCTGGAATATTCAGTTTCACATTATGATGAGCATTGGTATATCCGCACTAATTTCCAAGGGGCCCAAAACTTCAAATTGATGTATTGCAGCCTAAATGAAGGCCCTAAGAATACTTGGAAAGACTTAATCCCTCATCGGAAAGATGTTTACCTGGAAACCTTAGAAATCTTCAAGAATCACCTGGTCCTTGAAGAAAGAAGCAATGGCCTTAACCGCTTACGCGTGATAACTTGGGACTTTAAGACGGATTACTACCTCAACTTTGATAGTGAAACCTATACCGCGGGAATCGGCTTAAACCCTTCCTTTGATAGCCAGAAATTGCGATACTCCTACTCCAGTTTAATCCAGCCTTATGCGGTGGTAGAATTCGACATGCTCAGCCAGGAAAAGCGTATTCTTAAAGAACAACCTGTACTGGGAGGCTTTGATCATAGCCTATATCGGGAAGAGAGAAGATGGTATGCTGCGGAGGATGGAACAAAGGTACCCGTCTCTTTGGTATGGCGACCGGATGTTCAAGCCGAAGGCCCGAACAATTGCCTGCTTTACGCCTATGGCTCTTATGGCATAACCGTAGAACCTGGTTTCTCTACTAACCGACTCAGCCTACTCGACCGAGGCTTCACCTTCGCTATTGCTCATATTCGAGGAAGTCAATACTTGGGGCGCGAATGGTATGAGGATGGAAAAATGCTTAAAAAGCGTAACACCTTTTCCGATTACATTGCGGTCACCGAGGGCTTGATTAATGATAATTTATCGAGTGCGGAGCAAATGTTTGCCATGGGAGGTAGTGCCGGTGGTCTGTTGATGGGCACCGTAATAAACTGGCGGCCAGAGCTCTTTAAAGCGGTAATAGCTGCCGTACCTTTCGTGGATGTAGTCACCACCATGTTGGATGAAAGCATCCCCTTAACCACCGGAGAATTTGACGAATGGGGCAATCCTAAGGAGGAAGAATACTACCATTACATGAAATCTTATTCCCCCTATGATAATGTGCAAGAACAAGATTACCCGGCCTTGCTTATAACTGCCGGCCTTCATGATTCGCAGGTTCAATATTGGGAACCAGCCAAATGGTGCGCTAAACTAAGGGATCACCATACCGGCAACAATCCTATTTTGATGTATTGCAGTATGAGCAGTGGTCATGGTGGCGCAAGTGGCCGTTTTGAGGCTCTAAAAGAAACGGCAATGGAATACAGCTTTTTACTTTGGCAAGCAGGTATCGAAAAATAATCCGACACTGGCCCTTTGGCCTGGTGCTTCTAATGGCAATTATATTGCGGTTTTGGCACCTCGGTCAAGCGGATTTAAGTCATGATGAATTAAGTGCACTAATCCGAACCCATTACATGAGCTTTTCCGAGCTCATTGATCAAGGGGTGAAAGTCGATGGGCATCCAGCCCTAGTTCAAGTATTTCTGTATTACTGGGCCCCTTTGGTAGCTTATAACACCTTTTGGATCAAACTGCCTTCGGTATTACTGGGGATTTTCAGCATAATTCTAGTTTACTCCGCATCTTTAAAGGTGACGCAAAATCCTTGGAATCTTTTGGGCCCCATCCTAATGGCTATGGGAGAATTATTCCTTTACCATCATCAGGTGGCCCGGCCCTATGCCTTTGGCGCATTCTTTGTCTCTCTGGCGGCTTACGCCTATGTGGGCTATTTTCATACAGGGAACAATCGTAAATACCTTTGGATTTTCGGGCTGGCCGCTACTCTAGCAGCTTACACCCACTACCTGGCCTTGCTCTCCGTTTTGATTATTGGGATTAGCGCTTTAATTCGAGATCGAAAGAACATTAAAGTCTGGCTTATTACCGGAGGCCTAGTGCTATTAGGCTTCTCGCCGCATCTGGGCATCTTCTTCCATCAATTGAGTTTAGGGGGAGTCGGGCAATGGCTTGGACCACCGCAGTGGGATTGGTTGTTTGACTTTTTCCATGCCTCCCTAAATTTCTACGGGTCTTCAAAATATTGGTTATTGCCCCTAATACTGATCTGGTTGATTCAAAATCTCCGAAGCCCCTTTCCAGAAGGTGTTTATTGGTTTTTGGCTTGTTTTGGTATTGCATTTCTCTACTCTGTTTTCAGGAACCCGGTTCTACAGTTTTCCAGCCTGATATTCCTTTTCCCTTGGGTCTTTATCGCCACCTATAAAAAAAGAAGTTCTCTCAATATTACACTCCTAGGTTTCGTAGTATTATTCTTGATTGATTCCATGCTATTAGATCGAGACTCCCTCCGTCGATCGCAAATCAGCCCAGCAATGCAGGCCGGTCGAATAAAAAGTAATCTGTTGGAAACTGAAGGATTAGAAATACCGGTCTATTATCATTGGAGTACTGAGAAATGGGATTTTTACCGCAGTATAGATTCCCAAGTACCTGAAGGTCGGCCTCTTGATTCTCTAGATGAGGAACTGCTTTCGCATGATTCCTTCCTAGTCATTATGGATCACCTGAGTCCAAGGCATTGGCCTCTGCAGCTGATGGATTTAGGTTACGATATCTCCTATCAAGAAAATAATTTTGGCTTCACCCTATACGTCTTCCGAAAGGGGGCTCGAGATCGAAGTATTAGCCGTATTAAGGAATTACCCCGAGATACCTTCAAACTAGCAGCACAAGGATACACTCCGATTATTCCGGACTTAAGGGGTCCAGATTTTTTAGTAAATAACAAACAGACCCAGATTGTAATCAATTTAAAAGCCGACAGCCTAAATCCAAATACCCACCTTGTTTTTCAGATTTCACAAAAGGGCGAACAGGTAGCTTGGATATCACATCCACTAAAAAACGGAAATTCGATTGTTAGTCAGCCCGTGGGCGCTTATCCCTTTGAAGATTATCAATGGCGCCTGATAATTGACCAGGGCAACAAACCCACCACCGCAAACTTAAACTTGCATATAAGGTATTGGGAGGCTAATCCAGAGATCTACGGATTAGTGCAAAATTATTAAAGCGCTGACTCCAAATTTTCGGTCGGTCGACCAATAGCCGCTTTATCCCCGTTCCAGAGAATAGGGCGCTCCATTAATTGTGGGTATTCTATCATCGCCAGAATAAGCTCATTTTCATCCAAATCCTTATCGGCAAATTCATCTTTCCAAATAGCTTCCTTATCCCTTATCAAGTCTCGGGCATCCATCTCCAGAGCATCTAGTAAATCCTCTAATTCCATAGGACTTAAGGGCTCCTTCATGTATAAAACAATTTCAGGCTCCAATCCCTTTTCCTGCAAATAGGCTAAGCCTTGGCGACTCTTAGCACAGCGGGCATTATGATAGTATTTCATCCTAGCGTTGTAAGTGTAGAAAGCCGTTCACTTCTGTTCCGGCACCACAAATATCCTCATAACGGAAGATATAATAGTATACCGCTTGAGGAACATTTACCCCCTCATGTTGACCATCCCAAGAAGTTTGCAATAAATCACCGGCAAAAACTCGCTGCCCGTTGCGATTATAAATCTCCAAGCTCGCGCTGGAGAGAAATGGGGCAATATTCTCCAGCTCTAACATGGTGTAAACATCATTCAAACCATCTCCATTAGGGGTGAAAATATTAGGGAACTGAACGCTAAAGCTTTCATCATAAAAGAAGAGCTCGGCTTCTTCTTCCTTAGTCCGGTTACAGAGGGTGTCGATGAAAACCAATCGCAATTGATGAAAACCGCCTTCCGTGAACTGGAAATTAAGGCTATCATCCTGTCCCACAAGATTCCCGTCTACATACCATTCCAGTCGCTGGAAGTCATAGATGCTAAGTTGGGAGAAATCCGCTACAGCTTGAACCCTCATTTCGGGATCACATGGATCACTGATAAATTCCCATGCTGTTTCACTAGATCGGATCACAATTTGCACTTGTTGCGCTACCGAGTCGATCGAGCCACAAGTTGGATCCTCGGCAACCAGCTGTACATTATAGGTTCCCGGTAAATAATTATGGGTGGGATTGGCACTGCTACTTGAATTACCATCACCAAAATCCCAGCGATATCTTCGGGCTCCAGAACTTTTATCATTAAAAATCACTGTCCCCGAGGCATCGCAAGAGTCATAGTTGTAATCAAAATCCGCTTGCAAAATATCGTTGAAAGCAAAAACCTGTAATTGACTACTATCAATCAAGTTACAGTTCGTATCCAGCGCATAAAAGCGGAATTCATTTAATCCATTATTGGTGATGTTGAAAACCTGATTCCGCAGAGTATCCAGATTTCCCTGAGGATCGCGAACCAAGGTGATATCGGCATTAAAACTATTATCCCAAAATTGGACATCAGCCGGAAGGCAGGTGCTATCCGAATAGCCTGGAGCGATACTCACCTGACAGGCCACAGTATCCGCTTGCATATCGAAGCGGAAAACAGCCATATTGCAATTGCCGCTGCGAATGGTATCCTCAAAGGCATTGGCCGTGATCGGAAAACCATAAGGCACCGAGCCACAGGAACAAACCGCCTGGAAAATACTACCGTCTTTACGGAAGCGCGAACTCCCACCATCAACGTGATCAGCGCCGTTTAGCCATTGACCGAAAAACGTTCCATAGCCCAAGCGTTGCCAAGAAGCATCGAGTTGCATAAAATAGAAATCCCCTCGGTTGTCGGCAGAATCGCGATAAGCATTAGGAGTAACGGTCATCCCTCGAGGATCTCCCATAATACCCCGTAAATTAGAATTGTAGGGAGCCCCCCAACCTGATATATAGATATCACCACAATCGGAAACCATAAGTGCGGTCGGACTGATATCCGCTATCCCCAATTTCCCATCGCCAAAGGTGGTGGAATGCAGAACGCGCTGAAGGTTAGAATCGAATTCTTGTAAAAACTGGGTGCTATTTGGATTACCCCAAACATTATCCCCTATCCAAGGCCAGGCTCCAGCTGTCTGGCCAAAAATAACTAGGTTTCCTTCCGGAGTAAAATCAAGGAAGTAAGCTCGATCATCATCCGCCGTCCCACTATAGGTCCATTTTAAAACATCTCCATTATTGGGGTTAAGCTCCGCCACAAAAGCATCTACATTACCTTGCAAAGCCGGCTGATAAGCCCCCGCTGTATCATAGGGGATGGTATCACTTTCCGTAGCTCCAGTCACAAAAAGGCGTCCTGTATTGGTATAGCGTAAGGAAAAACTTGCGTCGTCATCTTCCCCTCCTAGGTAACGCGCCCAATTGAGTTGACTTAAATCCGAATTAAAGGAAAGTACCAAACCATCCTGTCCGCCTAAATAGCTTGAATTAGAGGCTATTCCCGTAGGTAAACCCGGCGAAAAAGTATAGGAGCTTAAAATAATATTTCCATTGGCATCGATGGTGATATCACCCCTTGCGGGATCTCCATAATTGAACATCATGCGCTTATTATTACCGTCGCTCATGCTATCACCAAAAAAGGTGGAACCAATTAAATTCCCTCCGGTGCTATCCAAAATGCTAATAAATATTTCGGAGCCAAAAGGGAAATTCAGTGAGCCCCCTATCCGCAAATTATCATTGCCGCTTCTGGTAAAGGAAGTATCAAAGGAACTAGCTAGGACCGGGAAATTAACGGAGCCGGTTACCCCTAAAATAATTAGACTTTTATCCGGGCCTTCCAAAAGACTAAAAGGCACATCGGTACTCAGCCCACCTAGGTAAGTAGCGTAAACTTGACTAGTTCCATCTGCCGTATACTTAGCAATGGAGATATCCACCACCCCACCCTGAGAACTGTCCTGAAAAGCCCCCAAGGTAGTAGGGAAGCCCCGTTTGATTACACCATAAGCGTAGTTTATCCCCGCTCCATAGGCCATCCCACCCTCCCCGAAGGTGGCCGAGAAACCAAAATTATCGTCGGTACTACCGCTGTAGGTGCTAAAGACCAAAGTAGGATCAATAATTAAATCCTCGTTCCTATCATAACGTCCAAGCTCGAAACTATAGGTGCCATCCTCCATCTGCCGAAAGGCAGAACTTATCGGCTTTCCTTCTTGAAATGATTTTGGCGCAGTATAAACTACAGAACCAATTGAGCTAATCAAAACGAGATCCTCTGAAAGCAAGCCCTGCTCCTCAATCCCATCAATCTCCCAGCGTATATCTTCCGGCTTAGCCCCAGGATGGACAATAAAATCAAAGCTACAAACCCCATAAGGACTCAAATAGTATCGCAAATCGATATTAGGATAAATGTCGTGATAAGTGACCTCGCGATATTGCTTGAGCCCAGAAGCCCAATTTTCAGGATTATTACCCAAGAGAAAATTAAGTTTGGGCTGCCCCTCATATAGGATGGTACTTATACGTGCTTCAGGATTAGCCCCTAACCAGCGCATGGAGTAAACATGTCCCTTGGCGGCTTCATGACTATCGTGATGATCTTCGTGATCATGATGCTGCCTGGCCAATAAAACCACCCTTTGTTCCTCTGCCTTTAGGTAAACATAACCTTGGGGGTCTCTCATTCGGTAGTCAAAATCCCCTTGCCATTGCCCGGCATTAGGCACAAAGCCTGCCTCTTGGGCCGATAGCCCAAAAACAAAAAAAATGGAAAGTAGCAGAGTTCTCAAAAGAGGGAATTTCCAGCAAAATACTAAGCATTTGCGAAAAATCCACAGAGAATGAGGGAGCTATAAGCTTTTTCTATTGAACATCGGTATTTGCCCCTTGACCCTGACTCATCAAAAAAGCTTTGATAAAGGCATCCAAATCACCATCGAGGACATTATCAACATTTGAGGTTTCCTCCGCGGTACGGACATCCTTAATCAACTTATAAGGGTGTAAAACGTAATTCCGAATCTGGCTACCCCACTCAATTTTCTTTTTGCCAGCTTCGATTTCCGCCCGCTTCTGGTTCTTAGCCTCTAGTTCAATTTCGAAAAGCTGAGATTTCAGCAATTGCATGGCCTTTTCCTTGTTCTGCAGCTGAGAACGGCTTTCTGTATTTTCAATGATAATACCAGAAGGTCCGTGTCGCAGGCGAACCCCGGTCTCCACCTTGTTTACATTCTGTCCTCCAGCGCCGCCGGAACGGAAAGTGTCCCATTCAATATCCGAAGGATTGATATCGATTTCAATGGAGTCATCTACTAGCGGATATACGTAAACAGAAGCGAAACTCGTGTGCCTTTTAGCATTACTATCGAAAGGAGAAATACGCACCAAACGATGCACTCCATTCTCTCCTTTTAAGTAGCCGAAAGCAAAATCGCCTTCTATTTCCAAGGTTACGGTTTTGATGCCCGCCACATCTCCATCTTGATAATTGAGCTCTCGAACCTTAAAATTCTGGCGTTCGGCATAACGGATGTACATACGCATTAAGATAGAAGCCCAGTCACATGATTCGGTACCACCGGCTCCCGCTGTGATTTGTAAGATAGCACTGAGTTGATCCTCCTCTCCAGAAAGCATATTACGAAATTCGAGGTCCTCCAAGGTTTTCACCGCTTTCGCATGCATCTCGGTCAGTTCCTCCTCTTCCAACTCGCCTAATTCATGGAACTCAATCCCCAGGTTCACCTCCTCAACGGCTGCCGCTAAATCATCATAGGCCTCTACCCAAAACTTAAGGCCCCGGATTTTCTTCATTACCTGCTGGGCGGTTTTTTGATCCTCCCAAAAGGCAGCATCCGCCGTTTTCTCCTCCTCATTGATAATGAGAATCCGTTTTTCTTCAATTTGTAAATATTGGTGTAAGGACGCTAAACGCCCCTCCAACTCTTGCAACTGTTCCTTGCCTATCATGCCACAAAGTTATTGGATTGTTCTCTTCAAACAGATTTTAAATCAGCATGATCTCTGAAGGTATTGAAAACCAAAGGATGGCTCCTTATTTAAACCGAGCTTGACTCGGCTGCTCCCCTATTATTCCTTAATTTTGTGCCCTCTAAAATGTAATCTAATAACCATGGATAAATTTGACGTTGCCGTTATTGGCTCCGGCCCTGGAGGCTATGTGGCAGCCATTCGCTGTGCCCAATTAGGAATGAAGACGGCGATTATCGAAAAATACTCAACCTTAGGCGGTACATGTTTAAACGTAGGCTGTATTCCTTCAAAGGCCCTTTTAGATAGCAGTGAGCATTTCCATAATGCCCAAAAAAGCTTTGCGGACCACGGGATCGAAATCAATGCTCCAAAAGTCAATTTCGAGCAAATGGTAGCTCGCAAGCAAGGGGTTGTCGATCAAACCACCGGCGGTGTTCAATTTTTGATGGATAAGAATAAAATCACCGTTTTCGAAGGATTAGGTTCTTTTGTAAATGAGAACACCATTAAGATTGCTGGCGCGGAAGAAACCCAAATTGAAGCGAAAAATATAATTATCGCCACCGGTTCGAAGCCTACCGAGTTGCCATTCGCCAAATTCGATAAGGAAAGAATTATCAGCAGCACGGAAGCTTTAAAATTGCCCGAGGTTCCTAAAACCATGGTGGTGATTGGAGCTGGTATCATTGGTTTAGAATTGGGTAGTGTTTATGCTCGTTTGGGTACTGAAGTTACCGTAGTAGAGTATTTGGATCGCGCCATTCCCACCTTCGATGGGGCGATGAGCAAGGAAATCACTAAATCCCTCAAAAAGCTGGGACTTAAGTTCCAATTTAGCCACAAGGTGAGCGAGGTGAATCGCAATGGCGACAGCGTGAACGTTAAGGCTACCAACAAAAAAGGGGAAGAGGTAAGTTTTGATGCGGATTATTGCCTAGTCGCCGTAGGTCGTAGCGCCTATACCGCCGGCTTGAATCTGGAGGCCGCTGGACTTAGCGCTGGTGAAAGAGGTAAAGTAGAAGTCAACGAGCATCTACAAACCGCAAAACCTCATATCTACGCCATCGGTGATGTAGTTAAAGGAGCCATGCTTGCGCACAAGGCAGAGGAAGAAGGTGTATTTGTAGCCGAGCTTCTTGCCGGTGAAAAACCTCACATTAATTACGACCTAATCCCTGGCGTGGTTTATACCTGGCCAGAGGTTGCTAGCGTAGGAAAGACAGAAGAACAATTGAAAGAGGCTGGTGCCAATTATAAATCCGGCTCCTTCCCATTCCGTGCTTTAGGAAGAGCTCGTGCGAGTGGAGATATTGAAGGTTTGGTGAAAATTTTAGCTGACAAAGAGACGGATGAAATCTTAGGCTTCCATGTTATTGGGCCACGTGCCGCTGACCTGGTTGCAGAAGGTGTTGTTGCCATGGAGTATCGTGCTTCTGCCGAAGACCTGGCGCGTATGAGTCACGCCCATCCTACTTTCGCTGAAGCCGTAAAAGAGGCTGCTCTCGCCGCCACGGATAACCGTTCTTTGCACGTTTAAATTCTAGAAAAGAATAGATCCCTTAAAAAGAGGTCCCAAATGGGGCCTCTTTTTTTTGGCTTTTAGCTAGCTTTGTGAGATAGCATAGGGAAGATGCGCAATATAAAGTGGGCCTACATTAGTTATATACTGCTGATTGTTTTCATCAGCTTTTTACTTTACTTATTCTTGAATCGCACCCACGATGCGCAAGAATACGATGCTCAGCGGATAGATATCGCCGGACGGCAGCGGATGTTATCCCAAAGATTAGCCAAGGAGGCCTTGCACATTACAGAATTCACCCAAGTTCGGGAAGTACAGAAAAGTTGTAATGATTTAAATCACACCTTAGAAACATTTTTAAAGCAGGAAAAACTCTTAAAGGAGCGGCAATACTTTTGGCAGGTCCAAGAAAAATATCAAAAAAAGGTTGACTCCCTTCATGAACATTACGCCGAACTGCGAAACAGATACATCAACAATTCGAAACACTTAAAAACCTATTGCACAGGTGATATTAGTGTAAGCGAGGCTAAATCTGTCTCACTGAAAATGTTACTGGATAGTGACATGATGCTATCCTATTTAGAAAAGGCCGTTTCCTTTTATGCTGCGGATTCTCGAGAAAAGAATGATCGAGAGCACTGGTTAAACACTCTGGCATTTGTCGCGGTAGGTTTAAGCTTTATTCTTCTTTCAATACTTTTCTTTCTACCCATTTTTCAGCAGCATAAACGCGAATATGCAGCTCGTCTTAAAAGCTTAGAAACGAGTCGGGAAACCGGTAAAGAGCTGAGCCGCTTACTGGAATCGCAAAAAGACTACAACCAGGAATTACAACGCCAACGCAATGCATTAGCTAGCAGTCAAGAGGAGTTAAAAACCTATGTCCGGGAATTAGAGCTTACCCGCAAAAATCTTCATGCCAGCGAGCAAGAATTACTAGGGGTAATAAAAAACCTCCCGGTAGGAGCCATTTTAGTTCAGGAAGACAAATTACTCGCCAACCGTAGAGCCTGTGAAATAGTGGGTTTTGAGGAAAATGAAATTGACAGCCCCAAGAAATTCTTTGAGCGTGTTTACCGGGAACAGTCAAGCGAAATTTTGAGTCAGTACCAAAGTACCTTAGGTGAAGGTTCAATTGAGTCCTTCATGTTTCCCGTTTTTCGCAAAGACGGCGAACGTAGGGTGGTTGAATTCGGCGGTCATAAATTTGCCCGCGGGGTGGTTTGGACCTTAATCGACATTACCGATAAACGACGAGCGGAGAAAAAACTCAAGCGAAACGAAGAGGCTATACGCCAACTCTATGCTATCTCGGCTAATCCAGATTTAAGTTTCGAAGAGAAAGTACAGGATATCTTAAAACTGGGTACCGAGAGATTCCAGTTACCTACGGGGGTGGTGACCAAAATTAATTTGGATAAGTATTCTTATAAGGCAGAATTCGCTTACAGCGTTAAGGAGGATGTACAACTTAATCGCGCTTTACCGCTCAAAGGCACCCTGAGCGAGATCATTCATCAAAACCGCAATGCGATTGGATTCCACAATAAGGATAATGCACCCGAGTTCGCGAGTCGAATTCCGAATTTCCCAATCAAAGCTTATCTCGGCGCACCGATCCTGACGGATGATGGAATTTATGGCACCCTAAACTTTAATAGTCCTGAATCGGTAAATCGCCCCTTTAGCGAAAATGATCTAGAATTATTAAAACTAATTGCTCGATGGTTAGGGGCGGAAATATCTGCCGACCAGTCCAGAAGCCAATTAATTGACGCTAAGGAGAAGGCAGAATTAGCCGCCAAGGCAAAAAGCGAATTCTTGGCCACCATGAGTCATGAAATCCGCACGCCGATGAATGGAGTGATTGGCATGACCTCATTACTCTTGCAAACCGCCCTGGACGATGAACAAAAGGACTTTGTTAATACTATTCGCTTAAGTGGTGACACCCTATTGAGCATTATCAATGATATTTTAGACTTCAGTAAGATTGAGGCTGGAAATATGGATTTGGAAGAGTATCCATTCTCCGTTAAACAGTGCGTAGAGGAATCAATCGAATTATTGTCAAATAAAATTGCGGAGAAAAACCTTGAGCTCATCTACAGCATCGACCCTAAGATTCCCGGTTATATCATTGGAGACATAACCCGCTTAAGGCAAATCTTAATAAATCTGCTTACCAATGCAGTTAAGTTTACTGAGGCCGGAGAAATTGAGATTAAAGCCGAGCTGAATAAATTCTCCAAAGATCGCTATGAAGTGCATTTTTCAGTGCGCGATACCGGGATTGGAATGACCGCAAATCAGCAGGATAAATTATTTAAGGCCTTCTCTCAGGCTGATAGCTCCACTACCCGTAAATATGGCGGCACCGGTTTAGGCTTGGCGATCTCGCAAAGGCTAACCAGTTTAATGAAGGGTCAGATCTGGGTGGAAAGTAAAGCAGGACAAGGATCGACCTTCCACTTTACCATCAACACTAAACAGGCCGAGGACCAGGTAGATAAGAACGAAGAGATGCTACTGAAGGCGGTGAAAAATCGCCGGGTAATGCTAGTCGATGACAATCACACCAATCTCCGAGTCCTTAATAAGCAACTTCGTATTTGGGGTGTACAAGCCTTCTCCGAATCTGATCCACGTATTGGGATGGAAACAGCCCTTAAGCAAGAGGTAGATTTATTAATCACAGATTATGAAATGCCTATCCTGAGCGGTTTGGAGATTAGCCGAAAGATAAAAGAAGCCAAGCCTGACTTACCCATCATTATGCTAAGCTCGGCCTATGTGGACATGGATGAGCAAGAAAAAAATAAGCTTTTCCGATACTATCTTTCCAAACCCGCCAAGCATTCCCAACTCCTGCAATGCATGGGAGAAATCTTTAAGGATGCGGCCGCGGCCAAAATCTTAAGCCCCAAAAAGGAAGAGGATCAGGAAGCGCTTACTTCAGAACTAGGCAAACAATTCCCCTTAAGAATACTCCTCGCCGAAGACAATGCCGTGAATCAAAAGCTGGCGGTACTCACCCTTAAAAAGATGGGCTATGATGCGGACATTGCTGCCAATGGCCTTGAAGTATTGCAGGCCTTAGAGCGACAAGAATACGACCTCATTTTCATGGACATTCAAATGCCCGAAATGGATGGAATGCAGGCCACACAAGAGGTGATTTTGCGGTATGGAAAAGAGCGACCAACGATTATTGCCATGACCGCGAATGCCATGGAAGGTGATCGAGAAAAATTCTTGGAAGCCGGCATGGATGATTATGTGACCAAGCCCATCAACCTAAGGATTATTCAAAACATGCTTAAAAAGGTTGCTCTAAAAGAGTACCGGGGGCAATGACAAAACGAAATTCATTTCAGCTGGTCGACCGAGAGGGTTTAAGAGAATCTATCGAAAACACGGCCACCCAAAATAATCATTGTCTTTTCCTCGACAGTCATCAAAACCATGACACATATGGGCAGTACCAATACATTATAGCCTGGGGAGCCCGATCGATTGTCCGGGGAAGTCTGCGCGACTTGCAAATTTTTAGAGAAAAACACCAAGACTGGCTTTTTGGTCATTTAGCCTATGATTTGAAAAATCAGATCGAGGACTTGGAAAGTCAAAACCCAGCTTACCTCCAATGGTCCGATCTGCAATTTTTTGTCCCCCAAACGGTGGCAATTTTAAAAGGCGAGGTTTGGAGCATCGAATCCTGGATATACGAGGGTGCGGATGACTTTTTAAGTGGCCTTTCGGCTGATGAAATTAAAGGTCCAACCGAAGATCTAATATTCAAAGCCCAATCTTCCAAAGAGCAATACCTCCAAGACATCCAAGCGATTAAAAGGGAATTGCAATACGGCAATATCTACGAGTTAAATTATTGCACTCTTTTTGAATCTCATGGGGATATAAACCCCTTGCATCACTTTCGTAAGCTAAATCAGCGCCATCAAGTTCCTTATGGGGGCTTTTACCGCGATGAGACTAGATATTTGCTTTGCTTCTCCCCAGAACGATACCTCCGCAAGCGAGGTCAGGAGCTCATCTCACAACCCATAAAAGGTACGGCTGCACGTCATCCGGACCCACTGCTGGACCAAGAGCAAAAAGCCCGCTTGCTCAGTTCGGAGAAGGAAAGAGCGGAAAATGTGATGATCGTCGACTTGGTTCGAAATGATCTTTCCCGCACCGCCAAGAACAGTAGCGTTAGCGTGCCAGAATTATTTGGGCTATATAGCTTTAAGGCCGTTCATCAGATGATAAGCACGGTGAGAAGCGAATTAGACGAAAACAAGTACAGTATCGAAGATGCCATTCATTATTCCTTTCCCATGGGTAGCATGACTGGCGCCCCAAAGATTTCCGCGATGAAAATCATCGACCGATTGGAACATTTTCGCCGAGGCCTTTACTCAGGTTCCATCGGTTATATTAATCCCGAAGGAGATTTTGATTTTAATGTGGTGATTCGCAGCATTGCTTTTGATGCGGAACAAGGTTATGCGCAAGTAGCGGTTGGCTCAGCCATTACCATTCACGCCGATCCAGAGGCTGAATATGAAGAATGCCTCCTAAAAGCGGAAAAGCTTATCGGCTGATTACCTTTGAATATGCTTAATACCCTTCAAAGCAATTTAGCGAAGTTTGATATTGATTCTCGCGATAAAGTTCTCCTAGCTCTCAGTGGGGGACTGGACTCCGTGGTTCTTTTGCACGCCTTGGTTTCACTGGGTTTTGAACCTGAGGTGGCCCACTGTAATTTTAAACTACGCGGTAAAGCTGCAGATGAAGATGAGCAATTTTGCAAGGCTCTTGCCCGTCGATACAATTTGATATTTCATCAGCGTAGTTTTGCTACCCAAGCTTATGCGAAGGAAAAGGGGCTTAGTATTCAAATGGCAGCCCGAGAACTGCGCTATAGCTTTTTTGAAGAGCTAGACACGGAATATCAATATCGCGCAATTCTTACCGCCCATCATGCAGACGACCAGATTGAAACGGTTCTATTTAAGCTAGCCCGTGGAAGTGCCCTGGCGGCAGTAGCGGGAATTCGGGAAAAACGTCAAAAATACCTCCGCCCCCTCTTAAACCTGCTGCGAGAGGAATTGGAGGCTTTCGCGAAGGACCAGGAATTACAATGGCGGGAGGATTTATCAAACGCCGACACCAAGTATCTTCGCAATGCCTATCGCCATAAGCTCCTACCCTTGTGGCAGGAAATTCAGGCGGACTTAAAACCAAAAATTCTTGAGAGCTCCCGACTATTACGGGAGCAAGACACTGCCCTGGAGGAACTACTTAGCGAGAAGTTAAATCAATACCTAAAGGTAGAAGCCAAAGTGGAATGGCTCGATATTGAAAAAATTAGTGGCAGAGCCTACTTTCCTCAGCTGCTCTATCAATGGCTTCACACTAAGGGAGATTGGGATTGGAAAGCGGTAAACTTCTTGTATCAGAGGAAGATTGGCCGGTACACCGAAAATGAAAGATACCTGCTCTATCATGGGAGGCAGGGCTACGAACTCCATCTAAAACAGCCCACACATTCGGTAGACTTGGAAATTACCGCCGAAACTCGAGAATTAGACACTCCCATTCAGGCCGACTTATGTTACCTAAGTCACACAAACTTCAAAATTGATGCGAGACCTGAGCATCATTATCTGGATGCCTACTTGTTAAAGTTTCCTTTAAAAATTAGAAATTGGCAGGAAGGGGACAGGTTCCAACCTTTGGGGATGTCAGGAACTAAGAAAGTTAGCGACTATCTCATCGACATAAAGATGCCTTTACCCGAGAAATCAAAGCAGCTGGTTTTGGAAAGTGATGGGGAAATTATAGCCTTATTGGGCCATCGTATCGACCATCGGTTTCGAATTACCAATTCAACGAAAACCATTTACTTTGTTCGACTTAAAAAATAAGTACGCAATGCGATTACTACGTACCCTATTCTTATTCATTATCAGCGTTTCTTTCGCTGCAGCGCAAATCCAAACGCCTACCACGGTTGAATTCCAATCCAAGGACCTAGGTGAGGGTAAAGTGGAGCTCATTGCGAAGGTTATGATGGACCCAGGTTGGCATGTTTACTCCGTAAATACGCCCGACACTTCATTAATTATGGGGGCTGATTTTGCTCTGCTTAGCACCGAAGGATATAAGAAGGTAGGTGATTTAATGGAACCTGATCCACATTGCGAGTACGACAAGTACTACATGCAAGACCTGTGCTCGCATGAGGGGACTATTTATATCCGTCAAGTCATACAGGTTACCAGTGCCAGTGATTTTGATCTAGACGCAGAGTTTTCCTTCCAGACTTGTAATGAAGAAATGTGCTTGCCTCCAGATTATGTGGAGCATACTTATAAAATTGCCGGATACACAGCGGCAACTAAGACTCAAGTTGAAGAAACCACCACTTCAAGCGATGGTGATGAAAGCTCGAACACTGGAGATGAAGCAGGCTCGGAAGAGAGCGATGTACCCGGTGAAGAACTAGAAATTGATTATAGCGAGGAAGCTGAAGGAAAGGATGTTGAAGAAGCTAAAGAAGAGGCTTCAGCAGAAACTAATTCCGAAAGCGGTTCAGAGGGCAGAAGCCTGTGGGGTACCTTCCTTTTAGCCTTTGGTGGTGGTTTTATCGCCCTGCTAACCCCCTGTGTTTTCCCAATGATACCCCTAACCGTAAGCTTCTTTACTAAGCAAAGTAAAAATCGCGCGAAAGGCATTGTTAATGCGTTTATCTACGGACTTTCCATCATTTTGATATACACCTTCCTGGGGTATTTAATTGTACTCTTCTTTGGTAGTGATGCGCTCAATGCCCTATCCACTAATCCCTGGATGAACCTATTCTTTTTTGTTCTCCTGGTGGTATTTGCGATAAGTTTCTTCGGAGCTTTTGAAATTACCTTACCCAGTTCATGGGTAAATAAAAGTGACCAACAGGCCGACAAAGGAGGGGTAATTGGCATCTTCTTTATGGCCTTTACTTTATCCTTAGTTTCCTTCTCCTGTACCGGACCAATTATTGGTTCTCTTTTGGTGGAAGCTGCTAGTGGTGGAGTTCAAGGTCCCTTGGTGGGAATGTTTGGATTTAGCCTGGCACTGGCCCTTCCCTTTACCCTTTTCGCCATCTTCCCAGGGTGGTTAAACTCCTTACCTAAAAGCGGGGGTTGGTTAAATTCGGTAAAGGTTGTTTTGGGCTTTATTGAACTAGCATTTGCCTTCAAATTCCTCAGTACGGCCGATTTAGTGTGGCAGGCTGGCTTGCTCAAACGAGAATGGTTTGTAGCCATTTGGATTGGTATCGGTTTATTAATGACCGCCTATCTCCTAGGAAAGTACCGGATGCCGCACGATAGCCCCAGTGATAAGATTTCCGTATTCCGTTTAATCCTAGCGGTAATCACTATTAGCTTTACGGTGTATTTAATCCCCGGTTTATGGGGAGCACCCCTAAAATTAATTTCAGGCTTCCCTCCTCCCATGTTCTACAGCGAATCTCCGCAGGGTGTAGGAGGCGGCGGAGCTGCACATATCAGCGAAGGCATACCGGAAGGCGCTGACCCAGACCATTGTCCACATCAGTTAAATTGTTTCCATGACTTTGAAACAGGTAAAGCTTATGCAGAGAAAGTTGGTAAGCCTATTCTTTTAGACTTTACCGGCTGGGGATGTGTAAACTGTCGTAAGATGGAAGAGCAAGTATGGAGCGACCCCAAGGTGCTTGATATTTTAAGAAATGATGTCGTGCTGATTTCTCTTTATGTTGATGAACGCGAAAAGCTCGCCCTAGAGGATCAATATGTAAGTGAAGTAACGGGTAAGAAAATTCGGACTATCGGCAACAAGTGGAGCGAATTCCAGATCAAGCATTACCAAAGTAATTCACAACCACAGTACATCATTATTGGTCACGACAGTATGGAGCCCTTAAACGGCAGCACTGCTTATGACCCCGACATTCCTCTTTACGTCTCTTGGCTTAAGGAAGGCATTGAAAAATTTGAGAAATAAAGTTAACCCCGGTACGCAGCCGGGGTTTCTTTTTTAGACAATTATTCGCCGGAAAGCCTCAACATAAGAGCGACTAACTTTCAGCACCTCGCCGTTTTTAAGTTGCACCACATAACCGTGTGAAACTTTCTCTACTTCCTCAATTTGGCCAATATTTATGATCGAAGAACGATGTATCCTCAAGAATTGAGCGGGATCTAATCGGGTCTCCAAGTCACTAATCCCCATACTGGCCAAATAAGTGTGATCCTGAGCGTAAATACTAGCATAGTCACCTTCGGCCTTAATGCAGAAGATTAAATCTGTAGGTAAAGCCTTAAGCTTCTTACCATAGGGCACCAATAATTTTTTAAGATAGCTTGTTTGCTGCGACTGAATAACCTCGGCCAATGGTGTCCAGGCAGGCTGTTGAAGCCATTTATCAACCGCTTTTTTAAAACGACTTTTGGCAAAGGGCTTGAGGAGATAGTCGATGGCATTATGTTCAAAAGCTTTTATGGCATATTGATCATAGGCCGTAGAAAAAATAACTGCTGGAACATCATCTAAGCGATCTAGAACTTCCAATCCGTTAAGCCCAGGCATCTGAACATCCAGAAAGATAAGGTCAGGCTGAAACTCCTGAATAAGTTTAATGGCGTCCACCCCATTATTTGCTTCACCTAATGGGACCAGGTCCGGATAGTCTGCCAAGTACTCCAGAATAAGTTGCCGGGAGGCCTGTTCATCATCAATTACCAGAACTTTCTTCATCCTATCTATTGCTTTAAACCGAACTTCGCTGTATAACCGGCGCCAAGAGAACTAATAATTTCCAAGTCTTCCCCATACCCTCTTTTTAATCGCTCCCGAGTATTTCCTAAACCTGTACCCTCAGATTCAAGACGGAGCAAATCGGTACCATTTCCATTATCCGAGACTTCAAAAAGTAAACGTGTTCCCTGACGCTCAACTTTAAGTCTTAGCTCCCCTCCATTAATGCTAGGACCTATGCCGTGCTTTACGGCATTTTCTACTAGTGGATGCAGCAACAATGGGGGGATTGAAATATCCAATAATTCCTCCGCTACTTGGAAGGTCCAAATTAGACGTTCCCCAAAGCGAGCTTTCTCAAGCAACAAATACTTTTCAATGAATTCTAATTCATCACCCAGGCGAATTTTCTGACTTCTGGAGGCTTCCAAATGAAAGCGAAATAAGTCCGATAAGGTTGCGATCATCTCACGAGTAGACTCCAGCTCCTTTGGTATGGAGGCATTAATCGTATTAAAAACATTGTAAAGAAAGTGAGGATTAAGCTGGGCCTTAAGCGCATTCAACTCCGCCTGATCCTGAATTCTTAATAAGTGAGCGTTTCGTTCCTGGACCTCCATGCGTTGTTGATGATATTCAATAGCATGAAAGATCCCAAACTGAATAAAATAAAACAGGATGGGAATATAAATATCCCAAATAGCCCCGTAGCCTCCTAAGTGACCCCAACCTATCCAGTCGCAAACTTGATAAAATATAATCCGAAAGTTAAATCCAAATATTACCGCGAGGGGCAAATGCAAAAGCAATCGTTGCAAGAGGCTTTTATTGCGCAACAACACAAAAATGAGCCACCAAATAGGGACGCTTAGCGCGGCTTTGATAAGCTGATCTAGTCCCTTCACCAATAATTGCCAACCGACTTCAGACCAGAAATCGAAATTCTCCATGTAAAGCATGGAATAACTAAGGGTAAGTGAGTAGGCCAGCCAGTTAAGCAGATAGAATACAATAACTATCCAGAGGGCTTTTTGGTAAGATGCTTTTTGAGCCATTGCGGTAATTTACTGCAATTAAATGAGCTACAGCGATCTACAGCTAATGCACATCGATGAAGTGCCCTATTAACCGCTCAATAGCCAGAGGGTAATTTAACGGATTATTGGGTCATCCGTCTATAAGCTTTATGTTCCTTTGCCGCCGCTAGTGAGTTTTGTCTCACTTAAACAATCAACATGAAAAAGCTTCTTCTTTTATTAATCCTCGGCGGAAGTATCCAAGCACAAATCCGCGGCAAATTATTCGACCAATTAGGCGAGCCTATCCCCTATGCGAATGTCCTATTGCTAAATGCCGTCGATTCCACCTTAAATAAAGGCGGGGTAAGTGATGTGGATGGAGTTTATTCCATGAGACCAAATTCCGACGGTGAATATTTATTAAAGGTCCAGTTATTAGGCTTTGAGAGTGTTATCACGGGTCCAATTAGCTACCAGGGCGAAACCATAAGTCTGGAGCCAATTATTTTGAAGGAATCTAGTGATGTACTAAATGAGGTGCAGGTGCAAGCGGAAAAACCGATGATCCAAGTAGAGGCAGGCAAAACCATATTTAATATTGATGCCAATCTAAGCGCAGGTAGTGGCAATGCCCAAAACCTACTTCGGGCGGCACCGGGAATGTTCGTAGATCAAAATGACAACTTAATCCTTGAAGGTCGAAGCGGCGTGCAGGTCTTTGTTGATGGCCGACCCCTTAACCTACAGGGTGATGATCTAAAAGCCTACCTACAAAATTTACAAAGTGATCAAATTGAAAAGGTTGAAATTATTTCTCAACCTGGATCTCAATACGACGCGGCGGGTAATGCCGGTATCATCAACATCGTTCTGAAACGCGATCAAAGCTTAGGAACAACTGGCGCATTCTCCCATCGATATACTCAAGGTTATTATGCTAGAAATAACGGTAACTTAAACCTTTATCACAATCGTAAATCTTTACGACTCCTAAGTTCTGTAGGTTATGGTTTTAACGATTCGAGGAACTTCATGAACCTAAACCGCAATCAAAACAATATCAGCTTCGATAGTCGTACGGTAAATCACCCTGAATTACAAGGATACAATGCGCGCTTAGGAGCGGATTGGAAAATAAGCAAACAACATAGCGCCGGGATTTCGGTGAAGGGAGACCTAGCGGACAATAAGGGTCGCAGCGAAACTCGCACGCCTATTATACCAGATAGTAATAATGTTGCCAGCCAAGTGCTAATTTCATCGTCTACGAACAAGGATGACAATTACAGTCTATTTAGTAATCTATACTATCGCTGGCAGGGTGAGAAAAGCCAATTTGGCATTGACTTAGATCAGGGCCGCTTTTCTGCCAGCTCATTTACGGATCAACCCAATGAATACTTTAACGGTAATGAATCGATCATCCAATCGAGTAATTACTACCAAATGGAAACGGAGCGTTTGTTCGACTTGTACAGTGCCAAGGCGGACTACAGCACCTCACTGAGCAAATGGGCCTTAAACTCTGGTTTTAAGTGGTCAGAAGTTGGCACCGAAAATGATTTTGACTTTTTCATCCTCGATAGCGCAAGGGTCCAAGACCCTAATCGCAGTAATTTATTCAATTATCGGGAAGCCATTACCGCTGGGTATTTAGAAACGCAAAGAGATTTTGGAGCCTGGTCTATGCAAGCGGGCTTGCGGTATGAGCACACTTATTCGAGAGGACAACTTTCCACCCTTGATGGCTCGGGTGATAGCCTGGTGGAGCGAGATTACGGAAATTGGTTCCCCTCGCTTTCTGCTAGTTATAAGAAAAACCCCATGCATCAATGGACGATTAGCTACAGCCGGCGAATTCAACGTCCTAATTATCAAAATCTCAATCCCTTCCTCTATCAGCGGGATGAACTATCATTCTGGCAAGGAAATCCCTTTCTCCTTCCCCAAATCAGTGAAAACTTCCGCATTGGCCACCTCTATCGCTATGCTACCAGCACTTCTCTATCCTATTCCTACACCACAAATTTCTATGCCCAAATTACGGATACTGTCGGTGAGCAGCGAAGCTCCCTAACCACACGTAATGTGGCTGATACGCGTAGCATTAGCTTAAGTTTTGGCAGTCCCATTCAGCATAAAAAATGGTGGAATTCCTATCTAAGTGTCAACACATTTCAAACTTGGTACATTCCTACGGACATCAGCTTTCAGGCGATTGATCTTCTTACGGTTTCACTCTATGCCCAAAGTAGTGTTAATGTCCCGGGTAATTGGCAATTCCAGCTTTCCGGTTGGTGGAGCTCACCGGGTGTGTGGGGAGGAACCTACCGCACCAATAGCTTAGGAGCGATGAATGTAGCCATCAGTAAAACCATGATGCAAGGTCGTTTAAAACTCTTCGTCAACTTCAACGATATATTCTTCACCTCCCCATGGTATGGTTTCATGGAATATGGTGGCCTCACCATAAATGGGACCGGCGGCCACGACAGTCGTCAAGTAGAATTTGGTCTGAGCTACCGTTTCGGGAATGAAAAGGTGGAAAAACTAAAATTAGATGGTGGTGGCCTCGAAGAAGAAAGCAAACGCGTCAATTAAGCTGAGCTGGTCCTAGCTAGAACCATTGCCTCCAAAGAGAGTTATCAATCAAAAGAAAATTTTGATTGCCAAGGAAGGGTTCGAACATCTTGAAATCACCAATGCAGAGTCTTTATGGTCTTGGCTCAAAGCTAAGCACGCACAAGAAGAAAGTATTTGGCTAATTACCTACAAAAAGGCTGAGGGTTCCAAGTACGTCTCAAGAGAAGAATTCTTGGACGCCCTGATAGCTTACGGATGGACGGATGGGCGGCGCAAAAAATTAGACAGCCAAAAAACCATGCAGCTTATTAGTCCAAGAAGGGTGGAGCACTGGGCGCAGAGCTATAAAAGTCGGGCCGCCAAGCTCATCGAAGAAGGCCGAATGGCTGAACCCGGACTGAGAAGCATCGCAAGTAGCAAGGCAAAAGGTCTGTGGGATTTTATGAATGACGTAGACGCCTTGATCATTCCGCCAGATTTAAAAAAAGTACTAGAATCAAAAAGCGGTGCTCTAGCATTCTTCACTGCAGTTAATGACTCCTCAAAGCGGAATATGTTGAGGCATATCAAACTGGCTAAGACCAACAAGACCCGAAATAATAGAATAGAACAAATCGCTAATCTAGCCGCAAAAGGTCAAAAGCTACCTGGCAGTTAAAATCTTCATCATGTATAAAAAACTTCTGGCTTTAAGCCTATCTCTGGCCCTGAGCAGCTTTAACCCCAGTGATGAAACCCAAAACTCTGGAATAGACCATGCAGAGGCGGAGCAACTGATAACCAATCTTATAGCAGAAGAAAATATAGTAGGTTTAGCGGTTGCCGTAAGTTACCGAGATGAAATAATTTGGTCCAAAGGTTATGGTTATCGAGATCTTGAAAAGACTCAAGCGATCTCAGCAAAAACTACCCTTTTTAGGATAGCGAGTTTATCCAAGCCTTTCACGGGTACTTTATTGGCTAAGCTTCATCAGGAAGGCACAGTTCACTGGGATTCGAGTCTTTACAAGTATGTACCCAGCTTCCCCGAAAAGAAATATGACTTTAGCCTCCGGCAATTGGCGATGCATAGAGCCGGTATTCGACATTATCGCTGGCTAGAGCGCGAAAACCGACAAGCCTTAAGTTTGGAAGATGGCTTGAAGAAGTTTTCAAGAAGTAATCTGAAATTCCAACCAGGAACTAATTATAACTACTCCTCCTACGGATATAATCTTCTAGGTTTGGCCCTGCAAAACGCTAGCCAAAAAGCCTTTGAGGACCTGCTGGAAACTGAAATTTGCGAACCTTTAGGATTGAAGCACACCCAAGCCGATTTAGCTAATTATGAAGGATTGGAAACCTCGGGTTTCTTTAGCTCCAATGGGAAAGGAAAAAATAAAGTGGCCCCTGATGTAATTATGTATATGAAAATGCCCTCGGGCGGCTTGCTGTCTACGGCCGAAGACCTAGTCGTGTTTGGCAATGCTCTTATCTACCAGCGATTGCTTAATGAATCCACTCAATCCAAAATGCTTGAGTCCCCCCCGCTGCCTGATGGGCGTACTACCAATTATGCTTTGGGATGGGGAATATCCAATGATAAAAATGGCCGAGAATTCTATAGTCATACTGGCGGCAATACTGGCTCCATTTGTCGGATAGTAGTCTTCCCCGAACAAGAATTAAGTATTGTAGTGTTGAGCAATACCTTTGGCACCGATTACCTTAAATTTATCCGCACGGTTAGCCAATTATCTGAACATTACCTGGATCAAATTCCCGGCAATTAGATCGAAACTATGCTTAAATCTGAAAGAGTCAAATTCATTATAGAAGAACTGGAAAAACTCTATCCGGAGACTCCAATCCCACTGGATCATAAGGATCCATATACCTTGCTCATCGCGGTTTTGCTTTCTGCACAGTGTACCGATGAGCGGGTCAATAAAATAACTCCGCTACTCTTCGCTCGAGCTGATAATCCTTGGGAGATGATTAAAATGAGCCAAGAAGAAATTCAAGATATCATTCGTCCCTGCGGTCTAAGTCCGATGAAGTCAAAAGGAATTTATGGTCTTTCCCATATTCTAATCAATCAGCATGAAGGACAAGTGCCTGATAATTTTGCTGACCTCGAGGCCTTGCCCGCGGTGGGCCATAAAACGGCCTCCGTGGTGATGAGTCAGGGCTTTGGTTATCCCGCATTTCCAGTCGACACCCATATCCATCGCTTAATGTATCGGTGGAATTTAAGCAATGGTAAATCAGTGGAACAAACCGAAAAAGATGCCAAGCGTCTATTCCCGAAAGAGCTTTGGAACAAGCTCCATCTGCAAATTATTTACTACGGTCGTGAATACAGTCCTGCTCGAGGCTGGAGCTTAGAGAAGGATTTCATCAGCAAAAAAATTGGGCGAAAAAGTTTATGGAAGAAACAGGCCTAAACTGCGCTGATCGCGAGGGGATGACCGATAACTAGAAGTCTGTACTTAGGGACACATAGAAAATTCCTGGCAGAATGATTCCGTCTTCGATGCCCCATGCCCAATCAGCCCGCACGTAATAACCGAATAAGCGACTACGTACTCCCAATCCTGTTCCCACTACCACCGGCTCTTTTTGGGCGTCCAATACGATTTGCCCGCCACTCCCCAAGGGAACCGTACGGGTGTTAATCACATTTTCATCATCCCATGGATTGGGGCCATTCCAAGCAGTACCCACATCGGCAAAACCGATTAACATAAAATTATTGAGGAAGTCGTTTCGTATGGGGCGATTGGCTAAATAGCTAATCACCGGCCAACGCAACTCACTATTGATTACCGCGAAGTTGTTTCCATTGCGAACATTCTGGAAAAAGCCGCGCATATTGGTTACTAAGGTTTGGAAAATATAATTGTTGTCCGTGGCGATAGGAGTCTCTTGGTTTAAGCGCGGGGAAAACTCATTATCCACCCCACCCATTATGTGAATTAGCTTCTCAGGCCCAAAAGAAGAACCAGCTGCCAACCTATTCGCCCAGATCATATTCCGGTGTAAAACCAAATAATGACGAGCATCAATTCCCGCGGTATACATACCACTATTGCTCCGTGTTAAATTGCGGTAATACTCGGCAAATACTTTGTAACGCAAGCCAGCATAAAGGTTTAAGCCTATTTTACGGGAGTTATCATAAACATAGGCACTGCGTAAAATCGCATAATCTGTGTAATTGATGGGCTCGTCTATATTATTGAAATCGGTAGCCAAACGAATATCCTCATCCAAACGGTATCCAACCGACATCCTCACTCCCGCAACAGGATTAAAAGGATAAATCAGTTTATAATTCACCTCATTGTTAATGAAGCGACGGAAATTGGTTAGTGATTGGAACTGAACCTGTGAACGGCGAGTGTAGGTATAGAACTTATCCCACCGACTTTTATAATCCGCTAAACCGATTACAAACTCGGCATTTGGCGTAAGTGAAGTTCCAGGTAAGGGTTGGAAGGTGGTCCTAACCCCGGCCACAATTCGATAGTCATGCATCAAATCCATCACCCCTACCTTAAAGTTCATATTGAAACCTTGGTTGAGGATATCGCTACTCACAAAACCTGTAAAGGGCTGGTATTGTGGGTTATCGAACATATTATCGAAGCGCACCGTGAAATTGTCCTGAAAGAAGGAAAGAAAATAATTCCGCACCGAGGGGATTTCCAGTTCATCATTGGCATCGGCCTGAACGGGGGCGAGACTTGCAGGTAATAGTGGCACTGACTTTAAAGGATCCTGGTCACCATTTTGATCCCTAATCTTAGTCTTATCGTAAAATTGGTAGTTCAGGATGTTTACCCCAAACTGAGAGCGCTGCATTTCGCCATAATAATCTTTTAAACGAAGTCGCTCCGCCTGCTCGACCGGCGAGGGTTCAGGGCTATCGTTCTGCAGTACATTTTGACTTTCCACCTGGTAAGGCTTCAAACCTAAGTCCCGAGGATTGTCATATTCATCAATGTACACACGATAACGCTTGTCCTGTAAAAAAATGCTAGCCCTGATATTCTCACTAGGAGCTAGGTCCATGTCAACCAGGGAATTTTCGCCTTCACTAAAGAGATACTCGGAGAAGAAATAATCATAATGAGTAATGGTGTCTACATAGGCAATCCCAGAATCAATTCTTATCAGGTTCTGCCTTCTTACCTGGTTTCGATCACTGGTAAAACTGAGCAAGCCTGCATCGAGCTCCTCCAATCCTCTTTCATCAATATCCGGGGTACGAGTCAAACGCCAAATCTTGCTAGAGTCCTGCCTAAGTTCTCGGTTCTCGGTGGCAAAAAGATCAAAGGTGCTGGTTTGTAAACTCCTTTGGTCATTAGGTAAAATACTATCGATTGGTCGGTTAGAACTCCAAGCAATACGCTTGCCATTAGAGAAGAAGGTAGGATCTACATCGTCGTAAATATCTCTGGTAATTGGGGTGATTTTAGTATTGAGAATGGTGTAAACGTAAATATCCGATTGTCCGTCTTTTACCGCAGAAAACAAAAATTGCTTTCCATCAGGAGAGTACTCCAAAGAGGCAATTTTATCGAAGCGATAAAAGGGTCTAGTAGTCACCTCATCCTTCTCCCGATCGTATATACTGAATTGAGTAATTCCCTCTTCCTCGGTAAAGATGGCTAGGAAATTTCCCTCCGGATGCCAAGCAAGAAGAGGATAACTGTAATCGGTATTCTGAGCGATGCGGTATCCTCCGGTGTAAACTCGTTTTTTCTTGCCCGTTTGGCGATCATATACATAAACCTTATATCGGCTAAACCGCCGGTCAACATAGGCTAGAAACCTTCCATCATCGCTCAATTCCAATTCGGTGATTTCATGATTCTTTTTGCCTTTGATAACGGCCGATTTGTCCTTGAACTTTTCCTTTCCTTCAAAGCCATATCGATTGCGATAAAACTCCATCCAGTCTTCGGTCATCTCATCCATATCCTTGCCGAGGATATAAACAAAACCACTTTCGATGTCGCGATTCACCACAGACATATAAACGATGTTCCGAATCACCTTCTCGCCATAAGTTTCCTTTACGAAATACCAAAAAGAATGCCCTGCATACCTGGCATCGAGTTGGGTAAGGGTATTGATGCGCCTGTATTTCCTGCTGTAAAAGCCGTCACGCACGTGCACATCGATATCTGAATTCCATTCATCCCCCACAAAGGAAATTAGGCCTTCCATATACCAGGCCGGGAGATTTAACAAGGCCGAATTAGCAACACTTTGAGTAAAGCTTCCATAGATCAAGTTGCTCAGGACTACCTCCGTCAATCCTTGGCGCAGTGTTTTTTCCAGGTTAGCGTAGCTACCATCAAAATAGACAAAAAGCCTCCGACCGCTAGTTCTCGTAACCCCTCCCGTATTGTAGTCGTCTTCCTCAGAGCTATTCACATTACTCTGCTTCAAATCGGACAAATTATTAAATACTAGGATCTGCACCCTTTCATCTAGAGGTGCGTCGAGGTAATTTTCAATTTGCGGAAGGTTTTTATGCGTAAGCCTAGCTACATTCTCGGCCAAGGCTTCATTACCGCGATAGAAATACACGTCGAAGCCTTCAAATCGTAAATACACCCAATCAAAATCGTTAAACTGAACACGATTCTTACCAAACTCTTGGCGAATACCATAGTAGAACTGCCCATCAGCCGGAAAGCTAAAAAGCAAGAAAAAGGCCCCAAGTAGACCTAAGATGTAGCTACGATAGTTTTGCTTCAATTTAAAAGAATGTACTCGTTATCTTTAACGCGAAATGAGCGAATTATTACCAAGTGCTATGACGAATATACTTACTCTACGCAGAATCTGCACCTTTTGTTTGGTCCTTGCTTGCAGCTTTAACATGCAGGCCCAATTTTCCTACCAACAATATCGGCATATAGTGCAGCCTGCCGGAGGATTCATCAGCCAAGAAATTGATAATAAATATGCTCCCAGTCTGACTCCAGTAGAAATGCCTCACCCCGATGGTGAACTAGATCGTGAGTGGCGAAAAAATGCACCTCGAGCCCAAAATTTAGGGAAGACGGCCAGTGATGTCATCCTTAACCCTAACACCCCTAAACCAGAAGTATTAGACAGTCTTGGCGGCAACAATTACAGCGGCTCAGTGCCTAATGATGATGATTTCGCTATCGGAAAGAATGGTCAAATATTAAGAGTGCGAAACTCCACAATTGGTGCCTATGATTACAATAAGGACAGCCTACTATATGAGCTCACCCTATTCCGCTTTTATCGGCCAACCGCCATTTTACCGGGCAGTAAATATGATCCGCGGGCTTTATACGACCCAGTAGATGATCGATTCATCGTACTGTATCTCAGTGGCAATACTTGGCAAAATTCAAAAATCATTGTAGGCTTCTCCAAATCCAATGATTTGGCCGATGGCTTTAATATTTACGTTTTAGATGGTCATCCTTTGGGAGATTCCACCTGGAGCGACTATCCGCATATTAGCATTTCCGGAGACGACCTCTTTATCACGATGAATACTTTTACGAATGGCTCATCCAATAACAGCGGCTACATTCAATCTACCATTCGTCAGATTGATAAAAGTGCGGGCTACGATAGTTTACCAATGGTTGAACAATATTACTCCGACCTGAAATTTGGAAATCGGAATTTATTCAACTTTACCGGCATGGACCGGGGTGATGGTAATACGCCTAATCAAGCTGAGCATTTCTTGATAAGTAGCCGAAACTTAGACAGTATCAACGACAGTATCTTCCTGGTCAGTATTGAACCGCTGAATACCGGAAACCCTCAACTCAATTTAGAGGTCTATACCACCGAAACCCCTTATGGCTTGCCTCCCGAAGCACGCCAGGCCAATGATCACACCTTTGACTGTAATGACAGTCGAATTCAAGGTGGCTTCATCCAAAATGGAATTATACAATTCGTCGGCAACACCATTACTTCCCAGGGGAATTCCGGGATATACCATGGAATTATAGATCGATATGGTCCAAAGAACAATGTCTATTTCAAGATTATCAATCTCGATCCAATAGACATTGGTTACCCTCAAATTACTTGGACCGGAAAATCTCCCCAAGAAGTTGAAGGCATTATTAGCTTCAACCACACGGGAGACAGTCTAAATGCGGGCTTCTCTTGCCTCTTTTTTGATAACGACTCAACTTACAGCTATCGTCAGCAAATAGTAGAAGGAGGAGATTACATTGATATTATCGCCAGTAATGGAAACCGGAAATATGAACGTTGGGGTGATTACACTGGCAATCAACCCGCTTATGGTGAAACCGGGGTAGTATGGGCCTCTGGCTATGAAGCCACCAGCACGGGCTCTCCTCTAACTGCCATCGCCAAACTGCGCAGTCCAAATTGGCAAGATGCCGCTATCCTAAATCAGGCTGAAGTTCAAGTACCTAGTAGCCTGAGTCCAAATCCAATAATAGATTGGTTCGAAGTGAGTTTGGTTATGGAAAAAGAAGACTATATCCAATTCGAATTGTTGGCTAGTGATGGTCGAAAGATGCCTCTGTTCAAGCTTAATGAAATCGCCATGCCCGGAGTCAATAACTTTCGCTTCCGAACGGATTCGCTGGCCAAAGGATCGTACATTTTGATTGCGACCAATAGCCGAGGCCTAAGAATTATGGAGGAAAAAATCATTAAAAATTAAGGCTTGCTAAAAATCTGGAGACTTAGCCTATTCGCCGCCTTAGGATGCGCTCTTGCCTGCAACAAGCAAGAGATCAAGGAGGAGTTACTTTACCAAGTTGAAGGCTTAGAAGTTTATGCCATCGACGAGCATTTAAGTCGACATGTTTCCTACATCCCTCTATCAGATGGGAGTCTATTCCCTTGTAACGGTCTTTTATGGAGAGTAGAAAATGAAGTCTGGGTTTTCGACACCCCCGTATCTGATTCCATTTCAGATAAATTATTGATTTGGCTGGAGGACAGCTTAAATTTAAAGGTAAGAGGTGTTGTTTGTCATCATTTTCACGAAGATTGCCTAGGGGGACTAACTGCCTTTGACGCTAGGCATATTCCATCCTACGCCGAAGAACAAACCAAATATTTTGCGGAAGAGCGCGGAATGCCTCAACCGCAATTCACATTCAAGGGGAGTATGATTCTAATTTTACAGGACCAGCAAGCTATTTGTGCTTTTCCTGGGCCCGGACATTCTCCGGACAATATAGTTAGTTACTTCCCTAATTCGCGCGCACTTTTTGGGGGCTGCCTGGTCAAGTCAATGGATGCGCCAAAAGGCTACCTTGGAGACGCGGTACTTGAAGCCTGGCCGGAGACCATCGAAACCATCGAAAAGGAGTTCAAAGGTATCCAATGTGTAATACCCGGTCATGGGAAGATAGGTGGACCTGAGCTTTTAAGCTATACCAAGGAGCTTATCCGGACTACAAATTAGTTTTTTGCGGGCAGAGCGACAATCTCCCAAACATTGAAAGTCTAGGGTGTCTCATAAAGGCTAAACCAGTATTTTTGCGGCATGAATCAAGACGATCTTTTCAAGAAGGTAATCGCGCATGCGAAGGAATATGGTTTCATCTTTCCGTCCAGCGAGATTTATGATGGCTTATCTGCGGTTTACGACTATGGTCAGAATGGGGTAGAACTAAAGAAAAACCTCCGTGACTATTGGTGGAAATCCATGGTACAGATGCATGAGAATATCGTGGGCTTAGACTCCGCAATTTTTATGCACCCCACAACTTGGAAGGCCAGCGGCCACGTAGATGCTTTTAACGACCCTCTAATTGACAATAAGGACAGTAAAAAGCGCTATCGCGCAGACGTTCTGATTGAGGATTACGCTGAAAAGCAAAGGCAAAAGGCGGAAAAGGAAATCACTAAAGCAAGAAAGCGCTTTGGGGAGGATTTCGATGAGGCCTTGTACCGCGAAACAAATCCTAGGGTCCGCAAATATCTTGATGAAGCCGAGTCGACCGTAAAACGCATGGCAGCAAGTTTAGATGCCGGCGATTTAGCTGATGTCAAAAGCCTAATTGAGGAGAAAGGGATAGTTTGCCCAATTTCTGGATCTAAGAACTGGACAGAGGTGCGTCAGTTTAATTTGATGTTCGGAACCCAAATGGGATCAGTGGCCGAAGGGTCATCAACTCTTTATCTGCGACCTGAGACAGCACAAGGAATTTTCGTCAATTTCCTTAATGTGCAAAAAACGGGAAGAATGAAAATTCCTTTTGGCATTGCCCAAACTGGAAAAGCTTTCCGGAATGAAATCGTGGCTCGCCAGTTCATCTTCCGGATGCGGGAGTTTGAACAAATGGAGATGCAGTTCTTTGTTCGTCCTGGAGAAGAAATGAAATGGTATGAATACTGGAAAGAACAGCGTATGCAATGGCATTTAGCGCTGGGTATTGATGCCAGTAACTATCGATATCACGACCACGAAAAACTAGCGCATTACGCCAATGCTGCAGCCGACATTGAATTTAACTTCCCCTTCGGATTTAAGGAATTGGAAGGTATTCACTCTCGCACGGATTTCGACTTGAAAGCGCATGAAGAACATAGTGGTAAGAAACTTCAGTTCTTCGACCCAGAGCTCGGGAAAAATTACGTCCCTTATGTAGTAGAAACCTCGATTGGTTTAGATCGCCTTTTCCTGGCGGTCCTTTCCAATGCTTACCAAGAAGAAAAATTAGAAGATGGAAGTTCTCGGACGGTACTTCGCATCCCAGCCCCTCTTGCACCGGTAAAGGCCGCCATCCTTCCTTTGGTGAAGAAAGATGGCTTGCCAGAAATCTCCCGTGAAATTCTAGAGGAATTGCGCTACGATTTCAACATTCAATATGATGAGAAAGACGCAATTGGTAAGCGATACCGCCGACATGACGCCGTTGGAACCCCCTATTGTATCACCGTTGATCATGATACTAAAGAGGATCATTGTGTAACGCTGAGGGATAGAGATACGATGACTCAGGAAAGGATTCCAATTAAAGACCTGAAGGCCAAATTGTTGGAAACCCTTGGTATGAGCACATTACTAAAAAGATAAATTTGGAGCCATCTGAATTACAGAGCTTTAAAATTAGCATATATTTGTCCGAAATTGTTTAACAACCAAATCTCGAGAGAAGGATGAAAAAAGTAAGTTTTTTCGCATTCGCACTAATCTTTGCTGGTGCTGTTGCATGTAACAACCCTCAGGCTGAGGAAGCTGCTGACACTGAAACTGAAGAAGTTGAAACTGTAGTTGAAGAAGCTGGTGACGACATGGAAACAGAAGCTGAAGACATGACTGAAATGGCTGACTCTACCATGGAAGAAATGGCTGACTCTACTATGGAAGCTGCAGACGACGCTGCAGGTGACATGGAAGGCGAAGTTGAAGAGCCAATGCACGAAGGTGAAGACCACAGCGAGCACAGTGAAATGTAATTCACTTTGCAACAAAATAAAAAATCCCGACTTTAACGAGTCGGGATTTTTTTATGCATTGAAAGCTGCATCTACAGCTTTTCCGCTAGCTCCAACATCTTGTTTTCTACCTCTTCCGAGTCCCATATCTGGTGAATATTAGGCATCGCCATGATCTCCGCCATAAGAGCATCCTGCCGATTACCTAAAGCTTGAGCGTCTGAGTAACGGACCTGAGGCGAAAAAGTAACAAGGCTATAAAGTGGGGTCCATTTATCAGGGTACTTACTGGAAAAGCGGGCTTCAATTTTCTTGCGTACTAAAAAGTCCGGGTCGCCAGTTAGGTCACGCATCTCCACAAAGTTCCGCATAGCTAAATCAGCAATGGCATCTCCATCGGGCTTGCGCTCTAGTTCATACTCTCTAAAGATGCTGGCCCAATCATCGCCATGCTCCTCAATTAGTCGGTCTAAGACAAAGCAATCCTCAAAGCCTGCGTTCATTCCTTGACCATAGAAAGGCACAATGGCATGACTAGCATCTCCGATTAAGGCGACCTTAGCGTTACGAGTCCAGGGAAAGCATCGAATAATTACCAGAGAAGCATCCGGATTCTCCTCCCACTCCAAGTCAAAATTGGGCATCAATGCCAAAGCGTCTGGGAATTCTACCTCAAAAAATGCCCGTGCTTTAGCCACCGTATCTAAACTATCAAAAGAGGGATCCCCATCCATCGGGAAAAATAGTGTGCAGGTAAAACTTCCGTCAGGATTAGGCAGGGCAATTAACATATAGCTACCTCTAGGCCAGATGTGCAAGGCATTTTTCTCCAATAAAAAACTACCGTCTTCCCCGGCCGGAATCTCCAATTCCTTGTATCCGTGGTCAATATACTCCTGACTGTAGCTAAAGCGATCGGTCTTTTGCATTACCTGACGCACGGCACTAAAAGCTCCATCAGAACCAAAGAGCAAATCGGACTTCACCTCTTTTTCTTGACCCTGATGGCGGAAGACTGCCGTAGCGTCCTTCATATTTACTGCGGCACAAGCCTGTTCAAAGTGAATTTTCACTCCCATGCGCTCTGCCTCATCCATCATTAACATATTCAGACCAGCTCGAGAAACCGAATTAATCGCTTGACCATCTTTACCATAAGGCTGATAACTTAAGTTTCCTTCCTTATCATGCATCACCCTGCGATACATGGGGATAGCCATTTCCTTTAATACCTTTTCCTCTAAACCCACCTTAGCTAAGGCTTGCAAGCCTCGGTCACTTAAAGCCAGGTTGATTGAACGACCTCCATCTAAATTGGCGATGCGAGCATCCGGGCGGCGTTCAAAAACCTCAATCTTATGCCCTCTCTTTGCTAGATATATACTCAGGAGAGAGCCCACTAAGCCGGCTCCGGCGATGCTAATATTTTTTTGTTCTTGCATCTTTAGTCTTTTAAATATCGAGTCAATAATTGACCGAATTGATAAACATCTTCATACGAATTATACAGGGGCACAGGGGCGAGACGAATAACGTCGGGCTCCCGCCAATCGGCAATAACCCCCGCGGCACTTAGCTTTCCAAACACCTCCTTCCCTTTACCCGGGACGGAAATAGAGATTTGGCAACCTCTCCTATGCGTTTCTGCAGGAGTAATGATTCGTATTTCCTGTCCGCTAAGGCGTGATGCATCTTCAATAACCATTTGCATATAAGCGGTTAAACTGAGACTCTTTTCCCTTAGGGCAGTCATACCCACTTCATCAAAGAGTTCTAAGGAGGCAAGTAGAGGAGCCATAGCTAAAACCGGAGCATTACTTAACTGCCAGGCCTCAGCCGAATGAATTGGCACGAATTGATCCGGCATTTGGAACCGATCTTCTTTATTGTGGCCCCACCAGCCTTCGAAACGCGGAATATCTGATTGACCATGATGCTTTTCGTGCACAAAAACGCCCGAAACTCCCCCTGGTCCAGAATTCAAATACTTATAACCACACCATGCCGCGAAATCCACATTCCACTTGTGCAGCTCCATGGGGACATTTCCGGCGGCGTGGGCTAAATCCCAACCCACCATAGCGCCTGCTCGCTTGGCCGCATCCGTGATTCTTTCCATATCAAACCACTGGCCAGTGTAATAATTAACCCCGCCGATCATCACCAGGGCTATTTCTTCTTTATGATTATCAATCGCTTTAATAATGCGATCCTCCTCGATTAGTTCAGTGAAGGGGTCTGGCATTATCTCAATCAAATGCTCCTCAGGATTTAGGCCATGGAAACGCAATTGACTCTTTAGTGCATATTGATCGCTGGGAAAAGCTTTGCCCTCGCAAAGTATTTTAGTTCGTTTTCCTTCAGGTCGAAAAAAACTTACCATTAATAGATGCAGATTAGTGGTCAGGCCATTCATAGCAACCACCTCTGTTTCTTTTGCCCCAACTAATTTGGCAAGACTAGAAGTGAAATTCTCATGATAAGGTAACCAAGGACGTTCCGCTTCCAAGTGTCCGTCTACCCCCCATCGAGCCCAGTCTTCCAATTCACCCAGTACAATTTCCTTAGACTTTATGGCTTGCAGGCCCAAGCTGTTTCCGGTAAAATAAAGGACCGGATTATCCTGATTTTGGGGAAAGAGAAAATGAGAACGGTAATGGGATAAATTATCGGCTTGATCTGCCGACTTAGCTCCTTCCAGGGTATTGGAAATATTCATGCGCTTTGATTAGGTGCCCAAAGTTAAAAATTGCCTGCCATCCAAAAGGTCAGCATTGCCAAAATGAAAGTTAGAATGGGTATAGATTCTACCCAAAAGCTTACGAACATATTCGATTTCCGCAGAGGAACCTGCCGAATAATCCAGGCACCAATCTCCAGTCCCAAGATCCAAGCAATACTCCTGTAGAAATCTGCCCCCCAAATGAAATAGGAAGCCACTATCCATAATTGATATGTTAATAATAAGATTCCTGACCACTGCAATGCCCGTTCTACTCCCAATAGTTGTGGGAGGGTTTTCATCTCCGTCCGATCGTAATTAATATCTCGCACATCAAACGGTATGGTAAGACCCGCAATTAAAAGTGTGCGGAAAAGGAGTTCCATAAAACCATAAGTATCCCAATGCGATTGATTTAGAAACATAGGCATAGCAAAACTCATCCATGACCAAGATGCCGAGATCAACAGTAGCTTTAGCATCGGGATGGTTCGTAGTGAAGTAAAAGCCTGGTTTGGATTAGGAAAGGCTAAAGGATAAAGTAAGGCTATGATCAGCGCTGGTAGCAAGCTTATGCTTAAACTCCAATTATGCAGAACAAACCACAGACCTAGAGCGATCAACCCTGTTACGATGCAGTAAGCCAAGGACCAATTTGGGTGAAGACCCTGAAAATTAGCTCCCGGCTGACCTCCTGTGGAATTCTGAATCAGCTTAACCCAACGCATATAGGTATAGGCCGATATGGAGGCTAGAAAAAGAAAGGCCACGTAAATGAAGCTAATCTCAGTCAGCGGAAAAGGAAAACTGAGAAAAGCCAGGCATGAAACCGCTAAACCCACCCAAATATTAGAGTTCACCAAAAAGCGAAGAAAGCTTTTCATTTCTTATAGAGCATGGTTATCAAAGATTCGGCATAATCGCATCTTAGAAGACTCAATTGATGCTTACTTTTGCTGCGAATATTGACAATTATTTTCATTTAGATATGCATACCGACAGTTTTGCTTTTCGCCACATAGGACCACGTGAGGAGGATTTACCTGAAATGTTGAAGGTGGTAGGGGCCAAAAACCTGGATGAATTAATCGAAGAGACTATCCCAGATGACATTCGACTGGATAACGATTTAAATCTCAGTAAGGCAATGACCGAAAATGAGTTTTTAAATCATGTTAGGGATTTGGCTCGCAAAAATAAAGTCTTTAAAAACTACATAGGCCTAGGATATCATCCTACGATTTTGCCTGGGGTAATACAAAGGAACATTCTGGAAAACCCGGGCTGGTATACGGCCTACACCCCTTATCAGGCTGAGATCGCTCAAGGACGTCTAGAAGCGCTCCTTAATTTCCAAACCATGGTTAGTGATCTAACTGGGCTTCCCATATCTAATGCTAGCTTACTGGATGAATCCACCGCAGCAGCGGAAGCGATGAGCATGTTCTTTGGCTCAAGAAGTAGGGATAAGAAAAAAGCCGGTGCCAATAAATTCTTCGTTTCTATGCATTGCTTGCATCAGAATATCGAGTTAATTCGGACCCGTTCTCAACCACTAGGCATTGAATTGGTAATAGGGGATCACCGCGAGGTTAACCTAAGCGATGAGTTCTTCGGGGCCCTTCTGCAATATCCTGCGGCGGATGGAGAAATATTTGAGTACTCTGATTTTATGGCCAGCGCCAACAAATTCGACGTGCAAGTAGCGGTCGCCGCCGACATCATGAGCTTAATCCTACTTAGCCCTCCCGGAGAATGGGGCGCAAAAGCCGTCGTAGGCACCACCCAGCGTTTTGGTATTCCCTTAGGTTTTGGCGGACCTCATGCAGCATTCTTTGCCACTACAGAAGATTATAAGCGTCATATTCCCGGACGTATTATTGGCCAAACCATTGACCGCGATGGAAATAAAGCTCTAAGGATGGCTTTACAAACTCGTGAGCAACATATTAAACGAGACAAAGCCACTTCAAATATTTGCACCGCCCAAGTATTACTTGCGGTAATGGCTGGTGCTTATGGCGCTTATCACGGACCGAAAGGGCTTAAGAATATTGCCGAGAAAATTCATTTTCACACGGTAAGCTTAAGTGAAGGCCTTAATCGATTAGGGTACACTCAAGTAAACCAAAACTTCTTCGATACCCTGCGTATTGAATTAGGACAAGTGGACAAGGAAGAAATCCGCAGTCGCGCTATTGCCAGGGAGGTTAATCTCAGGTATATTTCCGCCCATGAGGTAGGCATCAGCATCAACGAGACCACCAACATGGAGGCCATAGAGGAGCTCTTAGAGATTTTCGCAGAGGCGAAAGAGGCCAGCGCACCCGAATTAAAACTTCTTGAAGTTAGTGTGATTCCCGAGGAGCTTAAGAGGACTTCAAGCTTTTTACAGCACCCTGTCTTCCACCGCTATCACAGCGAAACGGAAATGATGCGTTATTTAAAGGCCTTAGAGCGTAAAGATCTTTCTCTAAATCACAGTATGATTTCCCTTGGAAGTTGCACTATGAAGCTAAATGCGGCTACTGAGATGATTCCACTAAGCTGGCCTTTATGGGCAAATATCCACCCCTTTGCACCCACCAATCAAACCCTAGGTTATCGTGAATTAATCGCCAACTTAGAGCGTGACTTAGCCGAAATCACTGGATTCCACGCAATGAGTATGCAACCAAATAGCGGTGCTCAAGGTGAATACGCCGGACTAATGGTAATCCGTGCCTATCATCAGAGTAGAGGAGATGACCAAAGAAATATCGCCTTGATTCCCAGCTCTGCACATGGTACTAATCCTGCTTCAGCGGTAATGGCCGGCATGAAGGTAGTTGTGGTTAAATCTGATGAGAGTGGTAAAATCGATGTCGAAGACCTGCGCGAGAAGGCCGAAAAATACAGCGATACTTTGGCCGCGCTGATGATTACTTACCCATCGACTCACGGAGTATTCGAGGAAAGAGTTCGTGAAATCACCCAAATTGTGCACGATCACGGTGGGCAAGTTTACATGGATGGAGCCAATATGAATGCGCAAGTAGGCCTAACCAGCCCTGGAGCAATTGGCGCAGACGTTTGTCACCTCAACTTACACAAAACCTTCGCCATACCTCATGGTGGCGGTGGACCCGGAATGGGACCAATTGGTGTTGCGGAGCATCTTGCTCCATTTCTACCTGGTCATCCGCTTGTAAGTACAGGGGGCAAACAGCCCATATCACCTATTTCAGCAGCACCCTTTGGTTCCGGCTTAATCTTAATCATCAGCTATGGTTATATCAAGATGCTTGGTGTGAAAGGACTGAAGGCTAGTACCGAATATGCAATCTTGAATGCCAATTATTTAAAAGCCCGCCTACACGGGGCTTACGATGTTTTGTATTCAAATGAGAAAGGTCGAGCAGCGCACGAAATGATCATTGATTGCCGCCCCTTTAAGAAAGATGCCGGCATCGAAGTGACCGATATAGCTAAAAGATTAATGGACTATGGCTACCATGCTCCAACAGTTAGCTTCCCCGTGGCAGGTACAGTGATGATCGAACCAACGGAGAGCGAAAGCAAGGAAGAATTAGACCGGTTTGTTTCGGCTATGTTAAGTATCCGAGAGGAAATAGCGGAGATCGCAACCGGGAAGACCGATGCCATCGAGAACCCCTTGAAGAATGCTCCTCACACCATGCAGCAGTTAACGGCCGATGATTGGACTTTACCCTATGATCGTAAAACCGCTGCTTTTCCTTTGGATTATCTCTACAACAATAAGTTCTGGCCTAGCGTTCGCCGAGTTGATGATGCCTATGGTGATCGAAATTTAATATGCACTTGCGAGCCAATTGAGTCTTACATGGAAGCAGAATCTTAATATTCAAGTAAAAAAATTGGATATATGTCACGAAGGGAGCGCAATGCGCTCCTTTTTTCTTGCTGTAAACTAATAGTTTGTTATTTTTGTTACCCTAGTGTTAATACGAAATAACCCTTAATTCAAAAACATGAAGAAAACAGCTATCCTATTTCTTAGCTTAACTGCTGCCGTAGCTGTAAACGCTCAAGGTCTTCCACAGGTGGAGCCTACTCTTGAGCCAAATGAGGCACCAGTTAAAGTCATTAAGCGCACTGCGACTACTGAGTCTAGCGCAAGCACCACTGTATGGAGCGAAGATTTCGCCAACGGTTTACCTGCCGGATGGAGCCAAAATGGTACTCCTGCAACTGCACAGTGGGAATACCGTGGTCCTAACACCACTCCTGATAATACTTCCGGTTCCCGTGGTAATTTCTCAGGAATTAACAACAACCCTCCCACCAACTCTCCAATCACTTCTACCACAGCAAGTAATGGTTTCATGATCTTTGATTCCGACTACTTGGACAATGGTGGAACTGGTAACTTTGGTTCAGGTACTGCAGCGGCCCCTCACGTAGGTCGTTTAATTACAGATACCATTGACCTATCTAGCTACCCTTCCTTGGAGTTGAAGTTCGAGATTTACGCTCGTCGTTTCTTCTCAGACTGGTTAGTAGCTTTCTCTACCGATGGTGGTGCTACTTATTCTGATACCATTGAGTTCTTTAGCGACGCGGTTATTCCAGTAAACAGTGCTACCGCGACTAATGACGTTGCTCTAGCAAATGTTTCGAGCATCATCGGTGGTCAATCAAATGTAGTTATGCAGTTCATCTTTGACGGAACCCCTGGTAACGTTAACGGTAACGGATACTACTTCTGGATGTTAGACGATATTGAATTGCGTACGCCTCCTGCGAACCAAATGCTTTTCACCACCTATGCTGTTCCTGGTGGAGGTACTGCTCCTGCTCAGGATATCATCTACAACAGCAATGGTGCAGAATATCCTAAATATGGTATCATGAATTCAAATCAAATCGTGCCAATCGAATTTGATGCGAACTTCTACAACTACGGAACTAACACCCAAACCAATGCTACTCTTGATGTAGAAATTTGGGACGTTACCAATACTCCAACTCTTGTTACTACTGTATCAGCTCCAGGATGTGCTACCCTAGCTGCCGGTGATACTTGTAACTTCAATGACTTGACCACTCCTACTTGGACTCCTCCAGCGACTAATGCTGATTACTTATTTGTTTATAAGGCGGTTTCTGATAGTATCTCCAGTGCAACTACCACTGAGACTGATACCTTCGCCTTCTTTGTAAGCGATGTAGTATACTCTCCAGATCGCGGTCAAGTTGACAACTATGTAGGTACTAACTCTGCTAACCCAGAGATTATCGCCATGGGAGCGATGTACGAATTAAGCAACGAAGATCCATTAAACCCTGGTTCTGGCTTAGTTTACATCGACGGATTACAAATCCTTTTAAGTTCTCTTACCGATTCTACTGCCGATATTGAAGTAGCATTCTATGACACTACTGGTTTTGCTTTCAACGCAGGTTTCCCAGCTGGAGCTACTGCTGCTTTCCGTCGTTCTTTCACTCTTGATGGATCTTTAATTGGAACTAATGCATACTTCGACCTTACCGACAACAACGGTAACCCATTAGTATTGCCAGCTCAGCCATACTTAATGATCATCAACTTCTTCCCTAATGCTAGTGGTGGTGTGATTCGTATTGCGAACGATGCTTCTTTCGATCAGCCAGACATCTCTACCGTAATGCAGTTAGCAGATGGTAACTGGTACGGAGGATTTACCTCTCAAGTTCACGAGGGTACCTTCTTGCGTCTAAACGTAGGTTCTTACCCTACTGGTTTAGAGGAAACTAACTTCGACAACTTCACTATGTATCCTAACCCAACCGCAGGTGCAACTACCTTAGAGTTCGCTGAAGGTGGAAATTACTCTATCGAAGTATTGGATATGACTGGAAGCCGCGTTATCTCCATGGAGAAAAACGTTAACGCTAACGAGTCTATCGAATTCGACATGAGTAACTACCCAATGGGTGTTTACTTAGTAAACGTTAAAGGTGACAACGTAAGCAAAACTGTTAAGCTTACTGTAAAGTAAGATAAGACAGCCACTTATATTAATCCCGGCCTCCTAAATGGATGGTCGGGATTTTTTTTTTGACTTTTTATTAAGGCATAATGTGCAATATATGACAAGCGGGAGCTGCCACTTCCCGCTAATATTGTGGCTTAATCCCTATAAAAAGTCATATGAAAAAAGTAGCTATCCTTTTTGGCGCAGCTTTGCTTAGCTCGGGAAGTATTCTCGCGCAAGGACAACCAAGCACCGCGCCTTTGGCTATTAAGCCTAGCCCCTTTCAAGCAGAGGAGCACAAAACTTATCGCAGTAATCATCAAAGCTCAGCCGCGGAAAGCAGCGCGAGTACCACCATTTTCTGGAGTGAAAACTTTGTAAACGGTATTCCGTCAGACTGGACACAACTTGGCAGTCTTCCCACCGCCCTTTGGGAATATCGTGGTCCAAGTACTACACCAAACCGAAATACAGGTTCCCGTGGTGCCTTCGCACAAGGTACTGGAGTTATCCAAAGCGCATCTCCAGCGAACGGCTTCGTTATTTTCGATTCCGACTATCTTGATAATGGTGGAAATCCCGCGAATATGGGAATGGGTACTGCTCCCACCCCACACATTGGCCGTCTAATTACCGATACCATCGATCTTACAGGTCAAAGCTCTGTGGAACTCACTTTCCATTCGTATGCTCGTCAATTCTTCACCAATTACTATGTAGCCTTTAGTAAGGATGCTGGTCAGACTTGGGGAGATACCATTGAACTATTCACTGAAGTTGAAGTCAACGGAGCCACCGACGAGGATGTACAATTGAGCTTCAATGTATCCGGGTTCATCGGAGGTGAGTCTCAGGCCATGATGCAATTTATTTTTGCGGGTAATAAGCCTGGAAACACCAATGGTACCGGTTACTACTTCTGGCAATTGGATGATATCGTTCTTCAATCTCTACCTGAAAACGAATTACGTTTTACCGAATTCAATGGTGCACCAGCTCAGGATGTAAGCTTTAACGGTCAACCTGCATATACCAAATACGGTATCATGAATGACGATCAAATTACCAGCATGAGCTTCGACTGTAATGTTTACAACTACGGTTCAGTAACCCAAACCAATGTTAAGTTGGAGGTAGAAATTTACGATGGTAGCGGTGCATTATTAACTACCCTTACTTCTCCTGCAGGAGCTTCATTACCCATGTTAGACTCTCTAGACTGGAGTACATTAACTACCAACAGCTGGACTCCTCCAGGTGTAGACACCTATGAGATTCTTTACAAAGTAACTTCTGACAGTCTTAGCGTGAGTAACACAACCGCGGTTGACACCGTAGTTTTCCGAGTTCGTGAAAACAATTACGGAGCTGATTGGAACGTAATTGACAACTTCTTTGGGACCAACAGCGCTGTGGGCGACATGGTTGCAGCTGGTGTACGTTATTCCCTAGAAAACGAAGACTCAGATAGTACAGGTTCTGGTTTGGTTTTTATTGACGGAGTTGATATTCTACTTTCTAACCTTACTGACTCAACCGCTGATTTGGAGATCGCCATCTACGATACGGCTGGCTTCCAGTTCAATGCTGGTTTCCCTGGAGGAACCACCCCGGTTGTTACCCGTACCTTTACCCTAAATCAGAATTTGATCGGAGGTTTAATCAACTTCCCTTTCACCACCACCGATAGTGTATACAATAGCAATGGAACCTGGACTGAAGTAGAGGTACCTTACGCTCTACAAACAGGAACCTATTTTGTGATTGTAAACTTCTTCCCGAATGCTACTGACGGTGTAGTACGTATCGCGAATAGCGCACGTTATCCTCAGCCAACAGAATCTGCAGTATTCCAGACTGGTAATGGAGATTGGTTCGGTGGATTTACCAATTCCACCACCTTCGAAGCACCATTTATTCGTTTAGCGGTTGGGGATGCTCCTGTGTACAATGTGAGCATCGATGAAAATGACCTAAATCGTTTCAGCGTGTATCCTAACCCTACCAATGGTCAAGGTTCGGTTGACTTCCACCAAGGTGGTAACTACCAATTACGCTTAGTTGACATGGTTGGTGGCGTACATTTTATGGAAACCGTAAACGTTAACGAAAACGAACGTCGTAGCTTCAACTTTACTGACTTAAAACCTGGAGTTTATCTTCTACAAATTGAAGGTGAAGGTTTAAACAAGACTATCAAATTACAGATCCAATAAGTATCTGTATAGTTTTAGATTTCAATCAACCGTCCCATGCAAATGGGGCGGTTTTTTTTTTTGATGAAATGAAAAAACTTAAAGCCCTTAATTCTTGGCTCTAATCTTTTTGAATAGTTCGGAGCTATAAACGAAATCAACGATTTCAGGACTTTCGGTATGTAAAATCTCCTCACCAGCGCCTTCCCAGGCCTTATTGCCATTCTTAATGAATATGATATGATCGCCAATCTCAATTACCGAATTCATATCATGTGTATTAATAACGGTGGTCATACCGTATTCCTGAGTAATCTCCTGTAAGAGCTGATCAATTACAATAGCCGTTTTGGGATCTAGGCCAGAATTAGGTTCATCGCAAAAGAGATATTTGGGATTCATACTAATCGCTCGCGCAATAGCCACCCGTTTTTGCATCCCACCCGAAAGTTCCGAGGGGAACTTCTTCCCTACATTTTCAAGCTTCACCCTTTGCAAACAAAAGTGCGCTCGATCCTTGCGTTCAGATGCCGACATATCGCTAAACATGCTCAGGGCAAAGGTTACATTGTCCTCTATGGTAAGGGAATCAAATAAAGCATTCCCTTGGAAAACCATGCCCATTTCAGTACGTAGATCTTTTCTTTGTTTGCGACTTAAACCACCTAAGGCGGTGCCATCATAAACAATTTCTCCAGAGTCTATTTCATGAAGCCCCACGAGAGATTTAAGGAAAACCGTTTTTCCCGATCCGCTTTGACCAATAATAAGGTTCGTTTTACCCTTATAAAAGTTGGCATCGATACCCTTTAAAACCTGATGATCCCCAAAGGACTTTTTGATGTGATTTACCTCAATCATGCAACTAGAAGCATTTGGGTTAGGAAATAGTTACTTACGATAATAGCCACCGAACTGCTAACTACGGCCTTGGTCGCATTTACTCCAACTTCTATTGCTCCTCCTTTCACATAATAACCAAAGTAGGCAGAAATACTAGTAATCAAAAAGGCAAAAACAAAAGTCTTAATTATGGCATAAGTGATATGATAGGCATCAAAATCTACGGTAAGTCCATACACATAATCCTCCACAGAAATCACCCCGCCAGCAGAAGCTAGGTAACCACCCACTAATCCAAGAGCCATACTCAACACAATTAGCAATGGATTAAAGAAAATAAGGGCCAGAATTTTGGGAACAATTAGGTAGGAAGCGGAATTAACCCCCATCACCTCAAGAGCATCGATCTGCTCAGAAACTCGCATACTCCCTAAAGTAGAAGCGATATTGGAGCCCACTTTTCCTGCCAATATTAGGCTTATAATGGTAGGTGAAAACTCTAGGATTAGGCTCTCACGAGTAGCAATGGCTATGTAATAATCAGGGATTAGGGGATCATCCAAATTAAAAGCGGTTTGAATGGTAACCACCGCTCCCACAAAAACCGAAATCACCGCCACAAAACTCAAGGAATTAAGCCCCAAAAGATCGAGATCACGAATAAAAGCCTGATAGTACATTTTGCCGTTCTCCGGCTTCCTAAAGGTACGGCCCATCAGCACCATATAATTACCTAGGGAATGTATCCACTTGTCTAAAAGCATATCGCGAAAATAAGAGTAATTTTGCACCGAGCTCACTTATGAAATTGCGCATTCCCACAAAAAAGATTATTGCTCTCTCAGCATTGTTGTTTTGCCTTGGTCTAGTTTCCTGCAAAGCCATTGAACCTTGCAATTGTCCGGGAAAATCTTGGAGTCCATGAGTGCCAAATATCAGGCTCTTTCCAAATATCTTCCCCAAGGCAGTTTAAACTTGGTCGAAGCCATGCTAGCCCAGTATCCCATTCAATTGCGGATCAGCAAACCCCGGAAAACGAAATTTGGGGATTATCGTTTTCCCGAAAAGGGCGGTGCACATCGAATTTCTGTTAATGGTGATCTTAATCCCTACGCTTTCCTTATTACCTTAATTCATGAATATGCTCATCTTCTGGCCTTCGACAAATTTGGCCGAAGCATTAAAGCCCACGGCGAAGAGTGGCAATTTTGCTTTAAGGATCAAAGCGGACCCTTCCTAGAAGCAGGGGTATTTCCGCTTGAAATTGAGCGTGCTTTTAGGCAGAGTCTAGCTAGAGGTCATGCCAGCTCGGCAACGGATCATCAATTACTTCGAGTTCTAAAGCGATACGACAATACAGAATCAGTTGAGGCTCGTACCTTTGTAGAAGATTTGGAAACCGGAAGTCTCTTCGAACTAAATGGCCGGGTTTTTCGCAAAGGCCCAAAAAGCAGAAAGCGGTTTAAATGCCAAGAGTTAAGTAGCAAACGGTTTTTTATGGTTCACCCCCTCGCCGAGGTAGGGGTTTGGAATAATGATAATGAGCAATAGAAATTACTATTCTTCTAATTTTAGATTAGGAATCGTCGGTGGCGGTCAATTAGGGAAAATGATCTTACAAGAAACCCGAAGGTTGGATATCGGCACCGCCGTTTTGGACCCTAGCGCCTCGGCACCATCCCGATTGGCAAGTAATGAGTTTCACCAAGGCTCATTGACCGATTTTGATACCGTTTATGAGTTTGGAAAGAGCTGTGATCTTATCACTATCGAAATCGAAAACGTTAGTGTTGATGCACTAGAAAAATTAGAAGCGGAAGGCACTAAAGTATTTCCGCAACCTCATATCATTCGCTTAATTAAAAGCAAAATTAGCCAGAAGAACTTTTACAAGGAAAACCTTATCCCAACGGCGGATTTCATCAGTTTCGATAACAAGGCTAGCTTACTTGAAGCGATTAATGCTCAGCGAGTACCCTTCCCCTTTGTGTGGAAGCAAAGCACCGGTGGTTTTGATGGTCGCGGAGTCGCGATGATTCGCAAGGAGGAGGACTTGAAAGACCTTCCCGATCAAGCTTGTCTGGCGGAGAGCCTCGTTCCTTTCGAAAAGGAACTTGCCGTAGTAGTAGCTCGATCTGAATCAGGCGAAATAAAGTCCTTCCCTACGGTGGAGATGGATTTCCACCCTGAGGCTAATTTGGTTGAATTTGTCTTCAGTCCTGGTAAGCTTGAGGAATCCATCAGCCGTAAGGCTCAAGACCTAGCTAAAAGTGTAGCCGAAAAGCTTGGTATCGTGGGTATTTTGGCGGTAGAAATGTTCCTGACTAAGGACGGCTTTATCCTAATCAATGAAGTTGCTCCCCGGGTTCATAATTCTGGCCACCTAAGCATTGAAGGCAATATAAGTTCACAATTTGAGCAACACATTCGTGCTATTCTTGATTTGCCTCTAGGCGCCACGGATACAGTACAGCCTGCCGTGATGGTTAACTTAGTGGGAGAAGAAGGTTATTCTGGCCCGGTAATTTACCAAGGCATTGAAGAAATCATGGCTCTTAGTGGTGTTTATGTTCACCTATATGGCAAGGCCGAAACACGTCCCTTTCGGAAGATGGGGCACGTTACCATTATCGATCCCGATTTGGAAGCTGCACGCGCAAAAGCCAGAATTGTTAAAGACAAAATAAAAGTTATAAGTCAATGAGTGCCCTCGTAAGTGTAATAATGGGAAGTCAGAGTGACCTTCCAGTAATGCAAGAAGCCTTGGATATTTTGGAAGAATTGGGCGTTCCCGCCGAAGTCAATATTGTATCCGCCCATCGCACCCCGGAAATCATGTTTGACTTTGCTAAAGAAGCACATGGGAGAGGAATAAAAGCCATAATCGCCGGCGCCGGTGGGGCAGCTCACTTACCAGGAATGGTAGCCTCAATGAGTCCATTACCCGTTATAGGTGTTCCTGTTAAAAGTCGAAACTCTATAGATGGTTGGGATTCCGTGCTCTCGATTCTTCAGATGCCGGGAGGAGTTCCCGTAGCCACGGTTGCCCTTGACGGAGCTAAAAATGCTGGAATTCTTGCCGCGCAAATTGTGGGTAGCCATGACCCAGCAATATTGCAGAATATCATTGATTACAAAGAAGGCTTAAAGGCCAAGGTTATTGCTTCCCGGGAAAAGCTGAAATAAGCGTCTTAGAGATTTTTGAGTAGGGTCATCAATTGCTCCTTCTTTCGATTAGCTACCGGGATTCGGCTACCATCTTCCAGGATCAGGTAGCCCCCATCCGTTTGCACGTATTTCTTCAGGTAATTTACGTTCACCAAATGGGATTTGTGGATGCGAAGAAAGCTGTAGCCTTCCAACATCATGTCAAACTCCTTTAGGGTTTTTGAAGCCAGCAAATTCTTTTGACCATTGAGAAAGAAGGTGGTGTAATTTGAGCTGCTTTCTAAGCGAACGATATCCGTTAATCGAATGACGTGCATTCCATCCGAAGTGGGCACCACAATCTTTTTAGGAGAATCTGAGGCCTGGCGAATATTCTCTACCAGGACATTGAAATTACTGGCATTTTTGGGCAGACCCTTCTCACTTTCAACCTTGCGTACCGCTTTCACAAGTTCCTCAGGATCGATCGGCTTTAGCAAGTAATCCAAGGCGCTAAATTTAATGGCCTGGATAGCAAATTCATCATGTGCCGTGGTAAAGATTATCGCTGGGTGATGGTCTTGGGGCTTTTCCGCCAATTGCTTCAATAGGTCAAAGCCACTTTCACCGCTCAGGTCGATATCTAGGAAGAGGATATCTAAATCCTCGTGATTATTTATCATTTCCAAACCTTCCTGCACGGAGCCCCCTTGGCCGGCAATTTCCAGTTCCGGACAAAATAAGTCTAGCTTTCCTATTAAGGTCTCACGCGAGTTTTGTTCGTCGTCGATTATTATTGCTTTGAGCATAATTAAACTTCTTGAGCGGGAAGACGTATAAGCACCTTCGTACCCATTGCCTCTCCTTGTTGGTTGTATAAATCTATTATCTGTAAATCGATTACTTCGTTCATCGAACGTTTCAGTAAATCAATTCGATCCTTATTAATTTTTGTGGCCATACTGCGATGAGCCTTCTTATTTGGTAAGTCCTTGGCCGCAACTCGACCAATACCGTCGTCCTCTACCGTGCAACAGAGGGTATCTCCTTCTAATTGAAAACTAATATGCAAGTTACCCTGAGTGGCTTTAGGTTTTAAGCCGTGTAAAATGGCGTTTTCAACGTGTGGCTGAATTAACATTGGGGGTAAGCCAATGTCGTAATCCAGCTCTTCATCCAAATCAATCTGATAATCGAATTTTGAATTAAATCGAAGTTTCTCCAACTCAAGGTAATTCTTCAAAATGGAAACTTCTGTCTCCACCGGGTGAATATGTTCCATTGATGATTCAAGGGTTAACCTCATCAATTTTGCGAAATTATTGAGGTACCGCACTGCCATTTTGGGATCTTGCTTAAAAATGAAACTTGAAATACTGTCGAGCGCATTAAATATGAAGTGAGGATTCATTTGCAAGCGCAGGGCCTTTCGCTCCATCTCCAGTAAATCATTCTCTAAACGCAAACGTTCCTCCCGTCGTAACCAACGATCGCGAAAGAAGCCAAAGGTTAATGCCAATGAGACTGTAATAATCAATGTCCAAAACCACCAAGTCCGCCAAAAAGCTTCCTTAATACTAAAGACATAGGGCTCAGCACTTAACTGCCAATTATTCCAGGGATAGCGCCCTTCAATCTCCAAGGTATAATTACCTGCTTTAAGATCACTAAATAGAGCTTCTCTGCTGGTGCCAGCATAAGTCCATTCATCATTTTGACCCAGTAAGCGATAACGATATTGCACCAATTCTGGCTGCCTTAAGGATCTTAAGCCAAAGCCAAATCGAAGGTAGTTTGCATCATGGTCTAGGTCCTTCAGTAAATCTAAACCCGTGAAGGGCATTCTTTCAAAATCCGCAGACTCATCTTTAGCCTGCTGACGTAAGAAGCTAAGCTCCGAAAGCCCCAAAGTCCCCAGATTAGCCAGAGCAAACGACTTGGCTAAATCCCATTTCATTAAGCCCTGTTCCCCAGCGGTATATAAAATACCATTCCGAATTTTCATCCCCTTGGCTCCCACTGGCGGTCCCGAAAAGTAAATTCTTGCGGATTCGCCAGCCTTGGAGGTCTCCAAGATATCAACCAAGGTCAAAACACCTTTATTGGTGCCAATAAGAATGTGATCGTCCCAACTGGCAAAAGCTCTTATCTCCGCAAATTCTAAATCACGTGGATGTATATGCTCAAATGCACTCCTGGCGGGATTGGTTCGAAACAGACCCGAATTTAGAGTACCAAATAAGAGGCCGCCATCCGGTAGCACCTCCAATGCGCTGATGCCCATGCTGTCCAATTGCAAACCGGAGAATTCCTGGTGATGTGTCCATTCATTACCATTCAATTCCCATATGCCCTGGGTATAGGATGCCAACCAGCAAGTTCCATTATCGGCAAATTTTATCGAAAAAATACTGGCATAGCTCAGGTCTTCATCACTTATAAGTAGTCGCCAAGCTTGCCCCAATTCCTTTTTCCATATTCCCGTACTCGAGGCGGCGATAGTAAGTCCATTGTGTTGGGCAATGGAAAACACGAATCCACTTACTGGCGTATTCCTTACACTTTTTAAATCGGAAAGGCTCTGTTCAAATAGACCCGACTCTGTAGCGACGAGAAGCTGATCTTCATCCTTTAAAAGATCAAGGATTAAACCTTTATAATTAAAACTTGCCTGACCCGGCCAAACGCTTAGACCTAAAGGCGTGGCCAAATACAGAAGTGAGTCTGAAGGCTCCGCCGCCATAATGGGAATTTGTCTTGGGTACTCCTTCGTGAAATTTTCTGGAACCAGAAATAATCCCTTTTCGGTCAGCAATACTAATTGCCCATTCTGCCGATGAACCTGCTTACAATTATTAAAACTGAAAGCCGGACCGAGAGGGAAGCTTTCTATCTGTAAAGCCCCTTGATGATCATTCGCAATTACCAATTCCTCATCTTTAAGCACAACCATTGTATGAGCTGCTTGGTAAAACTGAAGTGCATCTGCTAGATCAGGCCAAAGTGGATTCCATTTGGGCTCTAAGACACCCAAATAGATAGAAGAGTCCTGCAGGCAAAAGCTGGTCTTTCCAAAGCCAAAACGCAAGCTCCCTCGGAAATTTGGCAATACTTGAAAACCCTTAGCCGTCCAAGCCCACGCCAGGGTATCCGACCGACCGACGAGGGTATGATTCACAATTTGCAGGGATTTGCAATACGTGGGATTATTAGAGGGTTCAATTAGGCTATCTCCCTGCCATCTAAATATGCCAAGGTCGGTTGCGATAAACATGGCCTCCTCAAATTCTATGATGTCGAATAATCTAAGTGACTCTGGTAGGGGTATTTCTCGTAGTTCCAGCCCATCGAAGGCAGCCATGCGGGATCCGTCATGCATATAGAAGAGCCTTCCTCCTTCGGCCGGAACTAAATCTTCTATAAGCGGGAAGTCTTCCTGAAAAAATGACTCAAAGCGATAGCCGTCATAACGCAGCAAGCCAGCACCTTCACTTCCCATCCACAAATAACCTTCTGGGCCCTCTACCATCGAATTAATCGCCAAAGTGGGCAGTCCTTCTTCCAATCCTATTTTACGGACCATCGGACCTTGAGCTCGACCAAAGGCTGTGCTCAAAAGCAAAACCATTATGCAAATATGGATACGCCTCGCCATTAGGGAAAGATATTGCCATTGCGCATTCTATACAAATGAAATTACGTGTTTATAAAGGCTTGATAAGCAATTGACATAGTGCTTTGAGCCATCGGATGCCGAATTTCATCCCCATGAGCTCTACTCCTTTCACGCTTTTTTTATGTCTCCTTTCCTTATTCGCGAGATCCCAATACCCAGCGCATCTTGGGATGGCCGGCCTAGGTAGGACTCAGCTCTCCATAAACCCCTTGGTAAATCCAGCCAGCCATCAGTCCAAGAAAATGGCATTCTTTCTATTTACGGTTCAAGACATAGCTCTACCGGAGCTGCGAGAACATTCCATTTGTCTGATGAGATCACAGGGGAGGAAAATTTATGCCCTGGGGATACGCAAAGACGGGCTAGACCATTACCAAAGTATATTTTTGGAGGCCGCCCTTGGCTTAGACCTTGAACAGAACTGGCGTTGCGGCTTAAAAATATCTTGGCAAAACCTGCTGATTGTTGAGCGAAAGCCTCGCAATTTCTTTAGCTCGGAACTTCACATCTCACATATTAGAACTAAGGATTTCAGCTGGGTTCAGTCGCTTTATTGGAGCTCACCGGAAAGGAATCATCACCTTCTTTGGAATGCCGAAATCTCTTGGCCTGGTTCAAGGTCCATTGACCTCTTTCTTGGAGGGCATATGAGCAATTTTAGCCCCTCGCGAATAGCCTTAGCTATGGAATTAAAAATTAATAAGGGGATTCAGCTGCGTCAAGGCATTTACTATCAAGGAAACTACGGATGGGCTTTTGGATTGGGCTGGCGTGGAAAGAGATGGCAGATGCAAATAGGCTTTGAATACCAAAAAGCTCGAGGCTTTTTGGCTAGCCTGGGAAATTCCCTAAAATGGAATTAAGATTTTTAATCCTCTATTTCCTAAGCTTAAGTTTTGCATCTGCCCAGACCAATCCTCATGAAGAACTAATCCTGCAACAAGTTCAAGAAACTCAAGGAAATCCAGACTTACTTGATTTCATTTTACAGGAATGGGAATATCGGAAAAGTCATAAAATCCGGCTTAACTTCTGCCAAGCGGAAGAACTGGAGGCCCTTGGTATACTTGATATATTTCAAGTTCATAACCTACTCCAATATAGAAGGAGATATGGTCTGATCTTCGGGCCCAGGGAATTGGTTTTTATCAAAGGCTTTGATAGAGATCTAATCAGATTACTTGAGCCTATCCTGGACTTTAGTACCCATAAAGAAGTTTGGTCCTGGCAGTGGTCTGAAATAATTGCCCACAAGAAGCAGGAACTACTGCTAAGAGTCCAGCCCGGGGAACCAGAGCCAAGCGCGCAATATGCCGGTGACCCCTTGGAAAGCAGGATTATTTATGATTTTCAATCCAAGGTCGGAATTCAACTGCGTTTTAATCTACAGAAGGACCCCGGAGAACTTTGGTGGTCCAGGACCGGCCCTGATCACCTCGCGGGATTTGTTCGCTATCAGGCTAAGGGAAAAGTCCGGCAAATCATTATGGGCGACTATCACGTGAATTTCGGACTTGGGATTAGTACTTGGTCGGGCATGCAATTGGACATAGCTAACATCACTAGTCCCTTCCTACCCGGGGGTCGAGGGATAAAAGCCTTTGCCGGCAATGAAGAAAATCGCTTCTTTAGGGGTCTTGCAATAAGCTCTGTCTGGAAAAACTGGAGCATACAAGGCTTTATCTCGAGAAGAAAATTGGATGCTCGATATTACCGTAGCGGTTGGAAAGTGAACTACACCGGCTTTCATCGCAGCCAAACAGAAATACAGGGTAAAAATCAATTAGGGCTTAATTCAGTTGGAGCTTCCTTGAAGTACCATGGAAGTAATTGGTCGCTTGAATGGATGCATATACGCCATCAATTCAATCGTTCCCCGCCAAAAGCCCTACCTCATCAAACTTGGCGTCCCCCATTAAGTAAATACCTTAACCATGCACTTTTTGGCCAAATCTTAATTTCGGGAATTCACCTTTTTGGTGAAATTAGTTTCGACCAAAATTTTCGACCCGCCTTTATTGTGGCCTGGCAACAGAGCTTTCGAGATAAGATTAAAATCCGGCAGCAGTATCGCTTTCATCATTATCAATTTCAAAGCCTATGGTCTCAGCCTCCGGGAGAGGGAAACCCAGGCGGAGAAAGAGCATGGCGACTGCAACTTTCCGTTCAATGGTCTCCATCACAGCGAAGCCTTCTTCATCTAGACCTCCAACATCTACCTCATCCTCAAAGTAGCATCATTAAATCAAGTAAGAATAGAGCTCT
>Ga0207422_1001032_pt1 | contig 66639 bp, 66 predicted proteins | sample MarCyaLeptolynsp_FD_187757 | JGI IMG/M metagenome (GOLD analysis project Ga0207422, IMG submission 187757) | Marine cyanobacterial communities from Panama - species 1 Leptolyngbya sp. (SPAdes) | ecosystem: Environmental > Aquatic > Marine > Unclassified | place: Panama: Panama City | collected...
CTAGGATGCTGATTCTAGCGTTGAATAGCTTCAAAAAGGTCGCTCTCCGAAAGCCTCTCTATATATAGATTTCAGGCGATAAATTTTCCATAACCGTAGGTTTCTGTTCAAATGCGCCCGCTAGTCCAAAAAGCCCGAAATATCGAACTCAAAGCTGTTATCTCGCCCTGGATAGAACTCGATGGAAGAACCGCAACTTATTCGTAGTCAGCCTCATCGAGGAGAAAAGAGCGATTCCGCTGTCTTGGACATTACTGCCCAAAAAAGGCAATAGCTCATTTGGGGAACAAAAAAGACTCATCAAACCCCTATTGCGTCTGTTCAAAGGCTATAAGGTCATTGTCTTAGGCGACCGAGAATTCGGTCATATTGCCTTGGCTGATTGGCTGTCTATTCAAGGCTGTGACTACGTTTTGAGAACCAAGGATAATAAATATATCCAGCGACAAGGAGAAGATTATCAACTCTTAAGCTCCCTCGGACTCCGACCGAGAAAACCGTTGTATTTACATCAAGTGAAGCTGACCAAGCAATCAGGTTTTGGTCGAGTCAACATTGCTGGATATTGGTCGAGTCAAACGAGAAAAAAGCACAAAGACGAAGGATGGTATCTGATGACCAGCTTACCCAATGTCTCTCAGGCAGTTACCGCTTATTAACATCGTTTTGGCATTGAGGCGATGTTTAAAGATTGCAAGAGTGGTGGCTACAATCTCGAAAAATGTCAAGGCAGCGATGAGCGTTTACTGGCATTAGTTCTGTTCATTGCGATCGCTTACACATCAGCCCTTACTCAAGGGGCTAAAATCAAATCGGTGGGAGTTCAACAGTATGTTTGTCGCCTCAAGGAAGCATCAAGAACCACTCGAAGACATAGTACATTTTGGGTAGGGTTATACGGGAGATTGTGGGTTGAGCGAGAGGAAGATTGCCAGGATTTAGTTGAGCAGCTCATGAGACTCACTTCCAATAAGCGGCCTTTTTACCAACAAGGTCAGATTGCTCAACAGCTTATTCTCTCTACTTTTTGACCGGGTTGTCACCCCGTAAGGTTGCCAACACTATGTGTGCCGATTGAAAGAAGCATCCCGAATAACCCGCAGACACAGCACCTTCTGGGTGGGGTTGTATGGGAGATTATGGGTTGAGAATACACAAAGTTGTCATTGTTGGGTGGAGGAGCTAATGAGACTCACTCCGAATAAGCTGCCTTTTTACCAACGAGGTCAAAGAGCTAAACAGCTTATCGTGTCTCTCTTTTGATTCCCTTGTCACCCCGTGAGCAGTTTGTCTAAACTCCAGTAGAGTCAGGCTTCGAGCTTCTAATTCACATCAGGCGTAAATTGTAATCTTTTTTCTTTACAGGAATTCCGCGATCGGCTACCGATTTGCATCGCCTTTCCCTGAGTCCAGGAGCGGAGTCTATCGATGAACCTTCCCATCCGGCATGGTCGCACCTTCCCACTCCACCCAAGTTAGGTTTGCCGTACTCAGTTCTGCTCGCAGTAGGTTGGCCCGGGTCAAATTAGCCCCCATCAAATTGGTTCTCGCGCAATAGGCCTCAATCAACTCTGCTTCCGTTAAATTGGCATTTCGCAGGTCGGCACGGCTGAGATCGCAACGATTGAGACGCACCCAACCGAGATTGGCTTGACTCAACTGCGCTTTATCCAATTTTGAATCGGGGAGAGAGGCCTCTTGCAAATTGGCTCCAGTCAAATCTGCATTGCTCAAAACCGTTCGCTCTAACTTTGTTCCGCAGAGCTTAGCACCCGCCAGATTAGCCCCCGGTAAAAAGGCATCGGACAAGAAGGCGTTACTAAGATCTGCATCGCTTAAGTTCGCTTCGCTCAAGTCAGCATCGCGGAAATTGACATTTCTCAAATTAGCCCCGCTCAAGTCTACCTTGGGCAGAGCAGCCCCCTTTAAATTCGCACCTTCGAGGTCGACTCTGTGTAAAATTGCCCCTGTCAGCGTTGCCGAATAAATGCGTCGCTCTTCTCGCAAATTAGCACCTCGCAAACAGGCTCCGGTCAAGTTTGCACCGCTGAGGTCCGTTCCTCGCAAGTCCGCGCCAATCAGGTTGGCATCCATTAAATTCGCCAGGGTAATATCCGCGCTCCGCAAATCGGCTTCTTGGAGCGAAGCGCCGTGCAGATCGGCATTGTGGAGATTGACACCGGTCATTGAGGCTTGGTTCAAGTTCGCGCCGCTCAGCTTGCAGTCCATCAAGTTGGCTTTGGTTAATTTGGCCCGACTGAGGTAGGAAAAGATCAGACTGCCGCTGTGCAAATCCGCTTGCTTGAGGTCAATCCCGATCAAATCCGCACCCAATAGATTAATTCCGCTCAAATTAATGCCGCCAAATTGAATTTCTCCGGCTTCGTAGCGCTGTATGAGTTCGCGAGCATCCATATTTTAGTCCTTATTGACATCCTCCCCAGCCTAAAGGCTTAGGGATTCCTCGCCACGCCAACCAAAAGAGTGGTCGTTGAATGGGGTTGACGCTTCACGGTGGATTGACTGGAACCCGGTCTTATGCCCACTCCACGTCCGTTTTAAGTCTCGGAATGCCCTCCCACGACTTGAGACAACACCAGAAAATATGGGTTGGAGTTGCCTCCAGGATGAGCTATTCATTGCTTTTCGGCTATTTCTCCCTTGCTGGTTCAGGCTCGGTTTCACAGCACTTAGGCTGGTATATCGACTGCAAACTGGGGTGGGAATTTTAACCAGTACGATTATACCGCAAAGCCGTCCGGCAAGGACGGGGCTGGTATCCCACTATTTTAGGTCATTTCCGTAGAAGGGTTTCATGGCTTTGACAATGGCACTAGCTGCTTGCAAGCTTTCGTTCGGTCGGTCGAGGTGGTTGGCCGTTTCATAGAGCTGCGATTCTAGGTCGGGGAGCGTTTCGCAGGTGTCATAGAGATCGAGGAGCAAGCGGTCAAATTCGCAAGTTCTGATGTTCGACCAGGCTTCGCTCTTGCCGTCAAACAGATGGTGCAGCGTCGAAAATGCCAAGATTTTTGCTCGCAGCGGGTTGCTGTATTTCATCACCTCTAAGCGAACGGCGAAGGGGTCGTAGGTTTTGCTGGTGGGGGAAGGTGAGGCGTTGGCGGTGGATTCGACGAGGGTCGGTTTGCTCCCTGTGTCTTGAATTTCTACCGGACGGTCGACGATCGCGCCGCGAACGGGAGGCGTTGCGTTCGCGAGGGTTCGCACGGCCGTGCTGGGAATTCCGGCTTGCTGTCGGTTCAAGTTGGTGGAATCATCGCTGCCGTCGTAGAGCTGTCCGAGCTGGCCGATAATAATGTTGGCGATTAAAGAATATTCGGCTTTGCGATTGAGGCTGTCAACAATTTGGTAGAGCGCGATGCTTAATTCATCAATTGTGGGATAGAGATTGTAGGTTTCTTGGATTAACTCCTCCAGGCTAACGCTCAGCAGTTTGTTGAGGTCGTTGAGCCATTGCCCTTTACAGAGACAGAACAGCATTTTTCTGATTCTTGTGGCATTTTCGTGCTGCTCTAGTTTCTTGGCAATTTCTTTCACCGGGACGGGATATTTACTGAGGGAATCTCGCGTTTTCGGCTTAAAAGCGACGACTTGCGTGGCTTCGTCAAGATCGTCGTAGAGTTTGCCGACGTGGTTAATAATAGTGTTGGCAACCAGAGAATATTCGGTTTTGCGGTTCAGGTTGGTGACAACGCCGTATAGGGAAACGCTCAATTGGTCGATGGTGGAGTTGAGATCGAGCAATTCGCCCACTAAGTCTTTGAGATTGATGTTTAAAAGCGCTTCTGTGTTGTTTTCCCAATGATTCCGACAAGCACAAAAGAGCAACTTCCGAATACGAACTGAGTTTTCGTGTTGCTCTAAATCCCGGACTACTTCATCCAGCAGAGATGATATTGTCATTGTCTCCGACCCACTTGACACACCCGATTATACTAGTTTGACACTCTCGCGATCGCTATTCTTTTTTGTAGCACAATGCGCTGAGTCGAAGGGTTGCTGTTGGGCCAGCGCGATCGCGCGATCGAGCAGTTCGATTCCTTCTCCAATGCTTTCGATGCGAGACAGTTTTTCGCGCAATTGCGCCGCACCGGGAAATCCTTTCGCGTACCAGGCCATGTGCTTACGAGATTGGTAGATTCCTCTCTTTCCCTTATAGTCCCACAACCCTTGTAAATGCTCTTTGGCGCAGGTTAAGCGCTCTTGCGGGGTTGGTTGCGATCGTGCTCTTCCGGTTTTCAAGAACTCGTCGATTTCCCCCACGAGAAAGGGATAGCCGAGAGTTCCCCGCGAACACATCACCCCATCGGCCCCGGTCGCCTCCAAACAGCGGATCGCCGCCTCCACCGAGATGATATCCCCATTTGCAATGACTGGAATGGCAAGGACTTCCTTCACCCGGCCAATCCAGTCCCATCGGGCCCGACCGTTATACCCTTGGGCGCGGGTACGAGCGTGTAGTGTCAGCATTTTCGCCCCCGCACCCTCCATCCGTCGGGCAAAGTCGAGGATATTGATTTCTTCGTCGTTCCAACCAAGGCGAGTTTTGACAGTGACGGGAACCTCAACCGCTTCCACCACCGCCGAGACAATTGCTTCGGCCATTTTCGGCTGGCGCAGCAGAGACGACCCGCCGCCTTTACGGGTAATTTTGTTGACGGGACAGCCCATATTGATATCAATGGTTTGGGCCCCTTCGGCGACGGCTTTCCGGGCCGCTTCTCCCATAAAATCCGGGCGACAGTCGAACAGTTGAATTCCGATGGGGCGTTCGTTGGGGTCAACGTCCATAATTTTGGGCAACTGCTTGAGATGGTGTAATTCGCTCGCGCTGACCATCTCGGTATACATCATCGATTCTGGTGCGTAGCGCCGCACCAACCGCCGAAAGACCAAATCGGTTACGCCGGAGAGGGGAGACTGCAAAACGCGGCTGTTAACGGCAACAGAGCCGATGTTGAGGGGAGTGTTGAGGTGAGGAGAAAGGCAATTTGACATTGAAACTGAATGGTTGTTGAGAAACACACTTGAAAGATGAAGGCAGAAGGATGAATAAGAGTTCAGAGTTCAGAGTTCAGAGTTCTGAATTCAGAACTGATAAATGCTCAATGCTCAATGCTCAATGAAAAGTTTCCCCAATTCCCCAACTCCCCAGACTCCTTATTCCCGACACCCCAGCTCCCAAACCCCCGCCCTCAGGCGCTGTTTACTGTTTCGGGTTCCCTTCCACATCAATATCGTGCCAAAGACGTTCGAGTTGCGCGCGCCAAGCGGCGATAAATTGTTGCTGTTCTTGAGTGCTTTGTTCCAAATTTCCGAGCATTCCTTCCGCATAAAAACGCTCGATATTTTGCAGGGTTGCTTGAAGGGTTTGTCCTTGAAGCTTTGCTGCTTCCACAATTTGCCGAATTTTGCTCTCAAGCAATTGATTTAAGCAGTCGGATAATCCTCGTTTTTGCAGCGAAACCAGTTGCGCGATCGCATCTTGAAAATCTGCCAAAGTTAAACTTCCTAGAGCGTGGTGAAAAACGCCCCACAAAGCCCCTTGATTTAAGGCGTAGCGGACTGCTTGGGTGCTATCAAAATTCGCAGCGAGAAGTTGCTCAAAGTAGGGGAAAGCTTCTTGCAAGGGAGCAATGGGAACCAACATCCGCAGCCAAGATCCGTCCTCAGATAAAATGACGAGCAAGCGGAAGGGCGGAATTTCAATTTGCCAAGATGTCGGCGTTGGTGTTTGTACCGTTGCACCGGGAAAAAAGGCAGCAAGAGTCGGTGTAATTGTTTCGGGACGCATTGAATTGCAGCGATCGTTTCACTCTACTGTAGAGTTCGCTCGCCACGACAGGCAACAGCCAACGTTTTTTTGAGAAAAGCTATAGAGAATGATTAGAATTCGCTCTCTTGTTGCTTCACAATGCTGGGAATGCGATCGCAGATCTCGCTAGCGATCGCTTCTGGCGTTTGCTCCACCTCAATCTCGATGTGCAGGTCAGCTTGAGCGTACAGAGAACGCCGCACTTCTAGCAAAGACGATAGCTTTTGGGCGAGATCGGTTTCTTGCAGGAGAGGTCGAGTGCGATCCCCTTCTAAACGCCGGACAATTACGTCTACCGGCGCATCTAGCCACACAATGGCTCCCTGTCGCAAATAACTCCAATTCATCTGTTCGAGGACAATTCCTCCCCCTGTTGCGATCGCGCACCGCGTGTAACTCGAGAGTTCCGCTAAAACTTTTGCTTCCAAATCGCGGAAGTACGCTTCTCCCTCCGTTGCAAAAATTTCGCGAACTGAGCGACCTGCAACCTTCTCGATCGAAACGTCTGTATCGACAAAACGGTAGCCTAACTTGCGGGCTAAAACCCGACCGACGCTGGTTTTCCCCACGCCCATCATGCCGACGAGAAACACGCTGAGTCCCTGCAATCCGCCATCTTTTGCCATCTTTTCCCCAAATTCATCTGGTCAATTTGCAAAGATATGATACATTAGGATCTTGGGTCAGATAAAATAGACTCAACTCATTTTGAGCGCGGATGTGGTGGAATTGGTAGACACGCACGCTTGAGGGGCGTGTGGCTTACGCCATGCGAGTTCGATTCTCGCCATCCGCATCATTTTTTTTTAGATAGCGATCGCTTTTGAGAGGCTGAATTTCTAGGAGACCGCAGCTCTTTTGCGGTGGGAAGTTTTGGGTTCTCCGCTCGATCTTGACAATCCGCGATCGCATTCAAAGCAATATCCGGTAAGGTAAACTCACTGGTGCGATCCCGTAGCTTGCTTAAACTTTTGAAGGCATGGCAGTTTACCAAAACCGAGAAGCCTATATTCCCTATCGTCGAGGCGACCTGATTGAACTGTGCTTAGAAGATGGTTTATTGAACCCTGCAGATGTCCCTAAGTTTCGCAGTTTCTGCGAGATTCTTTCTGCTTACCACCATTTTAAATTTCATCGCCTTCTAGAGCAGTTAAAATCAAACTACGCTCCCTTCGATCCGGACGCAGATGTGCAAGCGATCGCGTCTCTCCAAGCAACTCAGAAAGAACAGAAGATCGGACAGCTTGTCGAAGATTTTCGGAAATTATTAGAGGGAGCTAATTATTTTCCCGTCTCGAAAAAAAAGCTCAAGCAAGCATGTAACGAAAAATCTTTAATTGAACTGAACACTGATATTGATTTTGCTGACTTTGAGCGAGTCATTTGCTATTGTCGTGGCAATACAACCAAACAAATTCAAGTTAAAAAGCTGTTTCGCAAAGTTGACTACTCTCTGAATATTTTTGAGCGAGTTGCCTTACTCTTAAAGTGTAAAGAAGAAGAGTATTTTCTCAAGAAAGAAGTTTCTCTAGAACAACTAAACTTTACCCCCGGCAAAGCTTATATATACCTTTATAAAAATATTCCAAAATCCGATATTGACTTTATTTTTCCCAATATTCAAACTAGCATGACCTGGAAAGATCGCCTGTTGTTCTGGGTTCCTACGGTTGGGGCAGCAATCCCTCTTCTGCTGAAAGTGCTTCCCCAACTCCTCTTTATTGTGGGTGTCATTCTGTTCGTCACAGTCGGCGTTTCAGAGATTGCTGACTCTAAAATTTACCGGCGAGACGTTCAAGAGTTGATGCCCATTGTAATTGCGACCCTCTCTTTAGGAATTACCCTAGGAGGATTTGCCTTCAAACAGTATTCAAACTATCAAAACAAGCAACTCAAGTTTCAAAAAAGCGTTACCGAAACCCTCTTTTTTAAAAACTTAGCCAGTAACAGTAGCGTTCTCAATGCCTTAATTGATGCGGCAGAAGAGGAAGAGTGCAAAGAAATCATTCTCATTTATTACCACATTCTTACCAGCGATCGGCTCCTAACGCCACAGCAACTGGACAATCGCATCGAGGACTGGATGGAAAAAACATTTGGCACCAAAATTGATTTTGATATCAAACATTCTCTGAAAAATCTAGCAGCAATTCGGGGCAAGATACCCGTATCCGGGCTGAGCGATTCTGAGATTCCAGAAACACCTCTGTTGCAGTACGATCGCGCTGGCCGCTGCCAAGTTTTGCCGCTAGACGAAGCGAGACGGGTTATTGACGATATTTGGGATAATATTTTCTCGTGACCGGCGATCTGAGCTTCATGTTGGCGCGAGATCGCCAACCGTTCGGTCTGCCAATTTCCAAGCTAATTTAGCAGCCCCCACCATTCCCGCCTGATTGCCCAATTGCGCGCGTAAGAGTTGCAAGCCATCGCGCGAACTCGCCAAAACCCGCTCCTCGATTTCCGATCGCGCCGCCGGGACGAAAAACTCCGCACTCGCACTCACGCCACCGCCAATGACGATTGCTTCGGGGGTGAGAATGTAAATTAAATTGCTCAGTCCAACTCCTAATGTGCGCCCATAATCGCGCCAAAATTCCAAGGCTGTTGCATCTCCCGCCCGGGCCATCGCCCCCAATTCGGCAGGGTCTCGCCCCGTTGCGCGGCGAATTGCCCCGATCGAGCAATACTGTTCTAAAGACCCTGAATTGCCGCTGTTGCAAGGCGGGCCGTCGGGGTTGAGAGACAGCAGCCCCAATTCTCCCGCTGCACCTTGATGCCCGACAAACAGTTCGCCGTCGAGAATAATCGCCCCTCCCACTCCCGTACCGAGGGTCAGCAAAATGAGGTTGCGAAAGTTGCGCCCCGCCCCCAACCAAGCTTCTCCGAGACCCGCGCAGTTTGCATCGTTCGCCAGGACTGCGGGCAATCCCGTTTTCGCTTCTAGCCAGTCGGCGAGGGGAACATTGTGCCAACCCGACAGATTAATAGCGACCTTGGCAATTCTCCCCGTTGCATCGCTGGGGCCAGGAGTTCCCACACCCAGGGCGATCGCGGGGCCGGCGGCCTGAAGTTGAGCGATCGCGCCAACTATGGCATCGAGAACGGCTTCAGGAACGGCGGGTTGAGGCGTATCGACGGTCAGCGCTTGCAGACAAGTTCCCTCGCGACTGAAGCGACCGAGTTTAATGGCGGTTCCGCCCAAATCAATGCCAATCGCTGCGGAATCGTCTTCTCGATTAATCATTGCACTCTTCGCCTCCTGTTGCGCGATCGCTGCGTGCTATTGTGCCAGAATTCAGCCATCAGCGCCTGACGGCGGGGGTGTGGGGCGTGGGGGAATTAGGGAATTGAAGTGCGATCGCGGGACGTATCGAAATGATGGAAATTAAGACCCAATTGGTACGAGATCGACCTCATCCGTTCCGTCTGTTTCGCCTTGTCCGGACGTAATTTGTTCGCCGTTTACTTCAACTGCAAGGGGCGTACTTTCGAGGTTGATATTGTAGTCTGTCGCGTCGGCAGTATAGCCAACGCTAGCAATCATTTGACGGCCGGCATCGGTATATTCAAAAGCGAGCATTTGATTCTTTTCTTTCCCGTTATCGTAGGCCCAAATGACCATGTACGATTCCCCTTGATACTCAAAAACTTTCGCCGGACGGGTGGGAACATAGCGTCCCGGAGCGCCAAAACTTGCATCGAGAAAGCTTTGTAAGGAACTGTCTTGAACGTTTGCATAAGCAACTTCTTCTGCTGAAGTGGGTTCGGGGTCTTCTTCCATTTCTGGAACCTCTTCTTCCTTGCCTCGATTGCGGAAGTAATCGACAGCCAGTTTGGTTCCAACACCACCTGCAACCGCAACGCCTGCGCCCATTAATAAGTTACGAAGTTTTCCCATTGGTTTTAGAAAGAAAATTTTTATTTGTGGAAAGACTGTGCAGATGATTTCTATTTTGAAAAACAGAAGCTCAGTATTTCACCCAAAACTTTATCTCTAAAATTTTGGATCGTTTCGACTAAATCGTTTCGATTAAACTGCACAATGATTGTTTCAGTTTATCAAAGACCTTGGAACTCTTAGAAAACTTAAGTAATCTTTAATGGTTTCAACCGCAATTGTCTCTTAAGCTGAAGATATAGACAATCATTAAAAGCTTTCAATGACTTCTGTCTTTATTCCTTGGAGTTGCGATCGCTGCGCGAAGTCAAGACCCGATCTTCCCAACAGCCCCCTTTGAATTTCAGCAATGAATTGGTTGCGAAAGACCTGCGTTCTCGTTCCCATTGATTTCTCGCCGGAATCGTTTGCATCCCTCGATCCGGCTTTGGCATTTGTGGAGGAGGCTTCTCATCTTCATATCCTCCATGTTTTGACTCGCCTTCCCGCAGCAGAACCGGGAGTTCTTTGGCACACGGTGGATGAGGGAACGCGCAGACAGCACGCACTCAAGGCGCTGGAGCAAAAGTTGCAGTCGTATGGCGAGTTGCAAATGGCGATCGCGACCGGAGATCCGAGTACTGAAATTGTTAAGTACGCGCGATCGCGCCGCGCCGAATTAATTGTAATGCCTTCCCACGGACGCAAAGGGATTAACCATTTCCTTAAAGGATCGGTGGCCGAACGGGTTGTGCGCCTCTCTCCCTGTCCCGTGTTGGTTTTGAGAGGTGAGGACGCTTCCCCCTAACCCCAACCCATCCCAGAGAACTGGAAGGTCAGCCACAAAACTGCCAGGGAGGCCAGACTGATGAGGAGGCCTTCAGTCGTCCATTTGAGCAATTTTTCTTTTTGGCTTTTATCCAGCTTGAGTTGGGAAATTTTTGAGGCTTTCCGGCCATAGCGATCGCCTAATGCCGCCTGACGGCGTTTTGCTTCGCCCATAGTTCTTTAAAGATTAGACAATGTTTCATGCTACCTCATCCGGGTCGCGCAGATCGCCGCGCCGAGAAGTCCCACTTGAGGGTTGAGGATAACCCGCACGGGAATTGTTTCCAGTAACGGTTTCATCCGTCCTTTCTGAAGGAAGGCTTGCATAAAGTCTCCCGCTTGCAGGAGGGGAAGAATCTTAGCAGCAATCCCACCAGCCAGATATAAACCCCCATAAGGCAAGGTTTTCAGGGCCCAATTACCGGCTTCGGCCCCGTAAGCCGCGACAAAAAGTTGCAGGGTTTCTTCGCAGAGGCGATCGCGCCGATCCAAGGCCGCTTGGGAAATCGCCGCCGCTGGGTCGCAATCGGCATTTTTGTCCTTCTCCCAAGTGCGGACAAGTTCTGCGATTTCAGGCAGTTCGGAGGCAATTTTGCGATCGCGCAGGTATTGGTAGATGGCAACAATTCCCTGACCAGAAACCACCCGTTCGACAGAAACGCTGTCTAAGTTGTCGCGATCTCGAAGGTATTGTTGCAGTTGAAATTCTCGTTTGTTGCGGGGAGCAAAACTGGCGTGGCCGCCTTCTGAGGCAAAAACGAGGTAGTCGCCGCCACAGGGAATTAAAAATCCCTGTCCCAAACCCGTTCCCGCACCTAGATTCGCTTGCACTCCGTCGGTTTGAGGGGTGGCATTTTGCAGCGTGCAGAGATCCTCCTCTTTCAGGCCGAGAATACCGTAACCCACAGCAGCAAAATCGTTAATGAGGCGAATTTTTGGGATCTGGAGGTCTTTTTCGAGTTGCCTTGCCTCTAGCGTCCAGTTCAAGTTAGTCAGAGTGCAAGTATCGCCAACCACCGGCCCCGCGATCGCGAAACAAGCGCATTGCGGGGCCGGCCGATCGCCTAAAGATTCCGCAGCCGCAGCAAAAAACTCCCGCACCATCGGCACGAGGTGAGAAAAGCGATCGCTGGCGTAGCGTCGTTCGTACTGCATCTCGCCTGCGCTTCCTTCCGACTCAGCAACCAATCGCAGCAACGTTTTCGTGCCGCCAATATCCCCAACTAAAAGTAACGCCATCTGAATTGTCTCCGCCACTACTACCGCAGGGTAGCGCAAATTGATGAACCTGCAGAATTCATTCAGAGGGGAGTGCTGGGGACAAGCAAGAGCCTGAAATATTCTAACGATTTTTCCGCTCAGTTACTTCTCAACTTCAAGACTAATCGCTGATTGACGGATTTTGAGCAGCTTGGGCAAAATTTTCCCCACCAAGAACTGCAAAATAATAGAATTCAAAGGAAGCGTGACTCCCAGGCGACTGCGAAGTTTCACAACTTCGGCCAAAACTTCTGCGGCCGGATGCCAGGTATTTCCCCCTTTATAAACCTCGCTGCTTCTGAGCAAAACGTTCCCTTCCGAGTTAACTTCAGCCACTTGTTGAATCGAAAGTTCGCCGCTGGCATAAACCAAGACAAATTTTCCCGAACGTAACGGTTTGTCAATCCGCCTCACTTCAACCCGATCGCCGTAGAGAATCAGGCTTTCAGAATTTTCAGGAAAAAGGGGAGGCTTGCAAATCAGTTCTACTGTTTTCTCTCGGTCAATCTTATCTGCTAGAACCTGTATTTTTTCCGAATGCGATAATTTCTCAAACCTTGGCTGCCACCAAACAAAACCGTAGAGGTAGTCTAAATAGCGTTGGGGATTGCGAGGAACTAAATAAGTATTTCCTAGAAACTGAATTGCTTCGGGTTTGCCAAAAAAGTCCCAGGCAAAACGCTCTTTTCCGCAATACCATTTAACCCCTTTGCGGCGTTCGGGTGATTTGGGAACGGTCACAAAGTCAATGTCGATGAACTCCCCTTGTCGCTTCAACGTAATGGGGAACCGCCACATGGGATGCTCTAAGTCTAGGTGCAAAGGAATGGGGAGGGCCTGAACGATCTCAAAACCTTTGTTCTGTATTTCTGGAATGAGAGAAAGAATGCGATCGCGATCGCGCAAATAAGCGAGGAGAGTAATACCCACATCGGGTTCCGAGAGAGACTCTGGCATCACTGCATTTCGGCACGTCTTTTTGTCCAACCAAAACTTAATATCTTGTGCGTCAAAAACGGATTTAATATCTCGTAAATTTTTCGATCGCACCTCTAAATCAATCGGCTTCTGTTCTCTGCCAAAATTGTGAATATCGAGCCAGTTTTTCGCGATCGGCGTTTGCCAACTCGGGCCGTAGAGATAGGCAAGATACTCGACCGTATTTTTGGGGACTCGATACTCCTCCCCTAAAAACGCGATCGCGGTGGAATGTTCCAACAAATCGCCTGCAATAAAATTGTTATCGCTGACCCAGCCTAATGTTTTCCCTTCTTCCTCTACTGGATAAGCAGGAAAAAGATCGATATGCAGGCCTTTTCGCCACAACTCAATCCTTCTCAGAGAACTGTAGCCAATATCAAACTCTTGTTCCTCAAACTCAGACGCTACAGACAAAACTTTTTCCATATCTCGATGATTAATATCCAGGTCGATATCGCCATCATGAGAAATAAAATCTTGGTCTCGAACCGCTCCCAAACAAGTCCCCCATCCTAAAGTAAAAGAGACATTGTGCTTCTCTAAAATTGACTTTGTTAAACTCAAATTCTCTCTAGCAACTTCGCGATCCATCATCTCAAAACCTCCTCAATAAATCTCGAATTAACCCTCACCCAGAACATCTCATCCCACTCTCTTCCCTCTGTGCCTCTGCGCCTCTGCGGTTTTTATTTCCTAAAAATCCTTCTTCAAAATTGCCGGATAAATCTTCCCTTGCGCTCGTTCGAGATGATTAGGATCGTCAATTTCTGCCCAAAGAAGATCGGAAACAACCGTGTAGTAAACCGGATTTGTTTGAGCCACAGCAACCAAAGCATCGGTTTCATAATCAACCTTGAGCGTCATTTCAAACTGCGATCGCGCGAAAGCTAACATCTTTTGAAATAACGCCTGAGAGATTTTCGTGATTCCCACCAACTCCCCCGCAATTTCTCCTCCTAGTTCCGCCTTATTCTTCGACATCCCCACAATCCTTTCTCCCGAAACTTCGACATATACCTCATCGCCTGCATTCGTCGTTCCAGAGAGCAAAATAACATTATCTTGAGGGAAATTAATTGCCGTCGATAGAGCGCGTTTCTCGTAAATTAGATCGGATTCAAGTAACAGAAAATCACCCTCAATTAACTCCTTTACACAATAGAGAGAATAGAAACTTCCAGAGTTTGCGTATTCGGGATTATGAGCAGTAACAATGGTTTGAGGATGCTCTGCTTGCAAGCGATCGTAGAACTCAGACAGATGGCCCGTCGCAATAATAATGCGCTCAATTCCAACACTTAGCAATCGCGCAATTGACTCCTCAATAATCGGTTTTTCGCCCAACTTTAAAAATCCCTTGGGAATCGACTTACCAATATCCTTCAGTCGAGTTCCCATTCCGGCCGCGAGAATTACTGCTGTTTTAATCGTCATAAAATCCATCCATAGCTTTACTCTTTATTGCTTGTAAATCAAAACGTTAAAACGATACGGGCTATTGTTATAACCTTGGATGTTTTGTGCTTTGGTTATAATTTTCGCCGACTCTTGAGAAAGAATATTGTGAAACCAACTTCTATGGTAATAGAGATGATCCAATCCTCGATACTTTTTCTCGTACTCAGCATCTCCTAAATCTGCTTTTCGGCGCGCGATCGCTTTTTCCTGATGCTCGATATCCAATACATCAAAAATACCAATACATTTTCGCGATTTTTTTAACATGAGTGAAAGAATGACTTCAGCATATTCATGAGATGGAAAGTAGTGAAAAACACTATTTGCTACAACCAGATCGAATTGTTCATTATCTTTGATTTCGATCGCTTCACCTGCAACAATCTTAGCTTTGGGCATTGCAGCCAAAGCTGTTTTTACTAAATTAGCAGAATAATCAATTCCACCAACGCGATGACCTTTTTTCCAAAAAGGATAGAGAAAAGCACCTGCACCACAACCTATTTCAAAAATAGAATCATCTTGGACGATCTTTAGCTGAGTTGCAAGATGATGGAGGTATTGATGCCAAGCTGCTTCTTGAATGCCGCCATAGTTTGTATCAAAACCATCAACGGCAAGTAAAAAACTCAGACCGAGCTTCTCACTTTCTGGCGCTTGACGCTTGCTCCAAATATGCTTCCAATTATTATTCATCTTCAAGCCATTTATCAGAATTAACAAAATAAACTGCGACAGCAATCAAGCAATCGCTGTAAATCTTCGGGTTGAATGTCGCCCATATTGGCGATGCGGAAAATTGAATTTTTCAACCCACCTTGACCAGCGTAAATCACAAATCCCGCTTCCTTCAGGCGATCGTGAATTTGCTCGTAACTGTAGCTGGAGGGCAATTTAAAAGAAGCGAGAACGCAGGAATATTCTTCTGCCTTTAAAAGGGTTTGAATGCCCAACTCTGCCAAAGTTTGACGAATTTGTGCGGCAAGACTGCGGTAGCGTTCCCGTCTGGCGGCTTGCCCCCCCAACTCCTCCATCTCCTTGAGGGCTTCTTGCAAAGCGTAGGCAACGTGAACGGCTTGGGTAAAGGGAGAGTAGCCGCTGATTTGGGCAGCTTGGTAGCGGTAGAGGTCGAGGTACAGGGTTTCCGCAGCCGAGGGACGGGAGGCAAAGACAGATTTCTTCACCAGAACAAAGGAGATCCCCGGAACGCCGTGCAAACACTTATTTGCAGTAGCAGCACAGGCTTCTAGGTTCCAGTCCTCGAAGGCGATCGCCTCGGCCCCAAAACTCGATACGCCATCCAGCAGCAGGGCAACATTGCGCTCTTTGCACAGATGACCGAGAGGGGCAATATCGTTTAGCCGTCCGGTGGTGGTTTCGTGGTGAACGGCGACAACGTGGGTAATTGCGGAATCCTCAGCAAGACGTTTTTCCACCTCCGCCAGGTTCATTGGTTCGTGCCATTCCGAAGTGACAACTTCCGAATCTTTACCGTGGGCCGCAATCATTGCAGCCATCCGTTCGCCGTACACGCCGTTGGCAACAACCAACGCTTTGCCCTTGCGAGGAATAAGGCTAGCAAGCATGGCTTCCACCGCACAGGTTCCCGAACCCGTCATCAGCACGGCTTCGTAGTTCTCGGCCGTTTCGGGATAGACCCGAACGAGTCGAGATTTGATGTCGAGAACGAGTTGGGCGAATTCGGGTTCGCGGTGACAGAGGTCTTCCCGCTGCAAAGCACGGCGGACCCGTTCGGTAAGGGTGACGGGGCCGGGGTTGAGTAAAATTGTCCGGTTCATGAGTGTAAAAATTTTCGGAGTCGTTGGGCAACTTCTGAGGGGGTAACGGTGGGTCGCGGGAGGGAGTCGGAAACGCCGGGTTGAATGGGGACGTGCAGGAAGGTCGATCGCTGGGTTGCCGAGGCGATCTCGCTTTTCAGGTCGTCTGGGGTTGCGATCCGAGCCACTTTTTCATACCCGCAAGCGGCCGCGATCGCGCAGAAGTCGATCGAGGCGGAAACGGTGGATTGACCGCCAGTAGACTCGTGCCTGCGGTTATCGAGGAGGATATGTAACAAGTTCCCAGGACGTTCGTAACCCACAGTGGCAAAGGCTCCCAACCGCATCAGGGCCGCCCCGTCGCCGTCGATGGCAACGATCCGACGCTGGGGTTGCGCGATCGCCATCCCCAGTCCCAAACTGGAGACGCATCCCATCGACCCCACCATATACAGTTGATTGGCTTTGTCTGCGAGGGCGTACAGTTCCCGACCGCTATACCCCGTGGTGGCTAGCAGCACGTCTTGGGGCGCAATTGCAGCTTGAATGGCTTGCAACATCTCGCGGCGGCTCAATTTCAATTTGCCCTCATCGGGATTTTCAGTCGCTCCTGAGGTGCGAGAGAGGGGTTTGGCGGGGAGTTGGGAACTGAGAGGACAAGATTCCACCGACCCTTTTTTCATCACCAAAGCGTAGGGACGCTGGCTGGTTTCCATCTGCGCGATCGCGCGATCGAGAACGGGTTCAACTTGCTCGGTTTCCGTCGGAAAATAGTCCCAGGGAATCTCTAACAAGTCCAGTAGCTGCGGCGTAATTGCCCCCATCAGTTCGTGCTGGGGTTGGTCGGGCGCGCCGTCCGGTTGCCCTCGCCAGGTGACAATGATGAGGATGGGAATATTGAAGGTGTAGGTCAGGGAAGTGAGAGGGTTCACTGCATTGCCAAACCCAGAGTTTTGGAACATAGCAACGCTGCGAGTTCCCGCCAATTCTGCCCCAGCCGCGATCGCGATCGCATCCCCCTCATTCGCCGCCCCCACATAGCGCAGTTCGGAAGAGTCAATCACTGCGTTGATAAAGGACTTGAGGTAGGAACAGGGAACGCCAGTATACAGTCCAAACCCCTTCGCTTTAGCGGCTTGGATAAAGGTTTCGGCTTGTATCATCTCAGAAACTCCCTGCTTTCACCATGTCGCCAATTTCATCCACATCGAGCCAGTGGCCGTTGATGTAGATGACTTGTACCGAATTGCCGCCAGCAATGAGTGCCTCGAGCAGGTTTGGCATCCGGCCGCTGCGCTGCATCTGTTCGTCTTCCAGCAGCGTTTTCAGCGTCTCCTGCAACTTCAACTGTCCTTGGCGAGAGACTTTGAGCAATCCTGTCCACACGCCGCAAATTTCTGCCTCCGGTAACTGACCGCCTAGTTGCTTGAGGTCAATTTCTTCATAGAATGCTTGCTTGGAGTTGGGAAGGGAGCAAATCGCGTAGTCCGGACGCACGCGATAGGTGCGATCGCGCCAGTCTGCATCCACCACAACGGTAAAGTCCGCTTCGCTCTCCAGCAACATTTGCAGGATATATTTCTTGAAGAGGACATCGCCGTAACCAATAATAAGAGCGCGATCGTCCTTGGAACCGTCTTTCAGGCCCTTGTAGAGCGACACCAGTTCCCCAGAAGAATCGTACTCGTCGTTATCGATGTAGTGCAAGTTCGGCAGATTGACTGCCTCTTTTTTATAACCGCGCACGACGGCAATGTCCTTAATTCCCAGGTTGTTATAGCCCTCAGCAATGCGCCCCAGCAGCGGCTTCCCTTGCATATCTAACATGCACTTGGGCTTATCTTTCGTCAGGTCGCCAAATTCAATACCGCGAGACGCTGCTAGCAGCAGTGCCGCCACGCTATCTTGGTTGTTGGGTAAATAGCGTTTCTCCGAGGCTAACAGTTCCTCCGCACCTTGGAGTCTGAAAATTTCTGAAACGGGGATAATCCAATCTTCAACATTGAGGAGGTTTTCCTCTCGCATAAGCGTCTGGGCCACCTGTTTCATCGTCGTGACAGCAGACCGGAAGAGATGGTTGGCCCAAATCGCAATTGAGAATTTGTAATCGCGGAACACTTCCGTCGGCGTTGCGTAGTATTTGGTGGGGACAATCACCACCGGACAGCGATCGTCCCACTCTTTTTTGAAGGCTAAAACTTCGTCGGGCGATCGCAGAGAACTGTGCATGAGAATGCCATCAGCCCCTGCTGCGTGATAAGCTTCGGCTCGTTTGAGGGCTTCTGAGAGTCCCCAGCCGGCGATAAAGGCTTCGACGCGAGCAATCAGCACAAAATCATCGTCGCTTTGGGCATCTTTCGCTGCCTTAATCTTGCCGCAAAACTCGTCCATATCGGCGAGGGGTTGCGCTTCCCCTTTGATAAAGCTGTTGGTTTTTGGGAACAACTTATCCTCAATACAAACTCCCGCAACATTGCGCTGTTCCAACTTTTTCACCAAGCGCCGCGCGTTGTTAAAGTTACCGTAGCCCGTATCTCCATCGAGCAAAATGGGGATGGAAGTTGCATCGGACATAAACTCAACCACTTCGAGAACCTGAGTCCAACTGGCTTCGTTGTTGTCTCGCACGCCCAACTGCCCGGAAATCGAAAGACCGCTGGCCCAAATCCCTTTGAAACCTGCCTCCTCGACAATCTTGGCACTAATACCGTTATGAGCTTCCATTAAAAACTCTAGCGATGGGGATATTAAGAGTTTTCTAAGCTGTGTCGTTTTTTTCATGCACGCCTTCTTTCAATATTTGGGTTGTTTGCTTAAACTAATTTTTTGAGAGTGTTAACTTTTTCTTAACCAAAGCTAGCACAAACAATTCACTCAACCCACGGGTGGTGATGGAGTTTCATAGAATCTTAAAAAAGGCGCGATACGCGATTTAGAAGGCGATTTTTACGGTCGATTCAGTCCCGACTGGCGATTGACGGCGAGGACATTCGTCGCGGCGAGTTTTGTCTCCCGCACTCGCCAGCGGACTTGTTGGGGTGTTTCCTGAAATCAAAAACACCGAGCATAACCCGGAACGTCTACTCAATCAGGTGGTTGAGGGTTTGTGCGATCGCATCGCTGCGAAAATGGCGAGTCATACTTTACGCTTGCTGCTACGTCGTCGTTTGGGTATTAAAGTCTTGCACTTCGCGTACGGCAAGGTTGGCAAAGCCATCGTCCGTTCCCCTCTTTTTAATTCACATCAGACGTAACTCCCCAATGTTCAAACGTGGAGATCGCACCAGCGAATCATCTCCCAGAGAACGCGGCCGCTGCTCTCCCGGCCGCTATAACCGCGAGCCTCGTGGGGAAGTAAAGAATAGACAAATCTCAGGCCAGGTGCCAGTATTTGCAGCGTCTAATGCACCTGACCTATTCTTGCTATCCCAATGGATACAGTGAGTGTCCGGTGCGAATGGTACTCCACGTTCCACTTTGAACGGCCGAACCCGGTAGCGGATCTCGGCTGCACGGATCGAACTTCCAGAGTCGGTAGCCGCCATTGTCGGGAACCCAATCCAACACATAACTTCCTAAGGGAATCAGTACGTGTCCGGTGCGAATGGTACTCCACGTTCCACTTTGAACGGCCGAACCCGGCAGCGGATCTCGGCTGCACGGATCGAACTTCCAGAGTCGGTAGCCACCGTTTTCGGGAACCCAATCCAACACATAACTTCCTAGGGGAATCAGTACGTGTCCGGTGCGAATGGTACTCCACGTTCCACTTTGAACGGCCGAACCCGGCAGCGGATCTCGGCTGCACGGATCGAACTTCCAGAGTCGGTAGCCGCCATTGTCGGGAACCCAATCCAACACATAACTTCCTAGGGGAATCAGTACGTGTCCGGTGCGAATGGTACTCCACGTTCCACTTTGAACGGCCGAACCCGGCAGCGGATCTCGGCTGCACGGATCGAACTTCCAGAGTCGATAGCCACCGTTTTCGGGAACCCAATCCAACACATAACCACTGATATTCAACATTTAGGCATCCTCAATGTTTTTAATTAGGGTCTGTCATCAGGTTAGTCGCGAACGCTTTGTTAGCACTGGGTTTTAGATTGCACGCATCTTCAGATTCCGATCGCTGAAAGCTTTTCCCTAACTGCCTTCGGTATTGACATTGGCGATACATCCTATTTCAAGCTAGTCAATATCGGGTTTAGCAGGAAACGTTCTTGAGCCACAATTCCCAGTTTTTTAGAGGGGTAAGCTCATTCGCAAAATTGCTTTCAGGGGTTCTATTCGAGAGATGCTAGGCAGAAACTTGACAGTGCGATACTCCATTGTCGGCGACTTTGATTGCACTGACCAAAGTATAGTTGATTGCTCCAAATTCGAGAGCCACTTGAGAGGTTTCCACAAGGGAACGAGAGGGTCTGCCTTTCCTCAAGTATAAAGATCGCACCAGCGAATCATTTCCCAGAGAACGTGGCCGGTACTCTCCCGGCCGCGATAGCCGTGACCCTCGTGGGGAAGCCGCACCCAGCGCACCGTTCCCCCCAACCCCTTAAGCGCTTCGTACAGCCGTTCGCTTTGGATCGGGTAAGTGCCAATATTGCTATCCTCCGTACCGTGAATGAGCAGCAGCGGCTCGTTAATCTTATCGGCGTGGGTGAAGGGAGACATTTGCATATAAGTGTCCCTCGCCTCCCAAAAATTGCGCTGTTCTCCTTGGAAACCAAAGGGGGTGAGACTGCGGTTGTAGGCTCCACTCATGGCAATTCCAGCTTGGAACAAATCGCTGTGAGCGAGTAAGTTGGCAGTGGTGAATGCGCCGTAGGAATGGCCGCCAATGACGAGGCGGGTTGGATCGGCTACGCCGCGATCGACGACCTCTGCAACGGCCGCTTTTGCCCCTAAAATTAGCTGCTCAATGTAGGTATCGTTGGGTTCGCGATCGCCTTCCCCAATAATCGGGAGCGTGGGATTATTCACCACAACATACCCTTGCAACAGCAGGAATAAGGGAGAAAAGCTTGACGGCCGGCTGAAGGTATTGGCTGCGGTGGTAATTTGGCTGGCCGTTGCCGCATCTTTGAACTCTTGGGGATAGACCCAAAAAATTGCCGGTCGGGGGCCGTCTCGCTGGGGATCGTAACCGGGAGGAAGATAGAGCGTGGCGGAGAGTTGAACGCCATCCGCTCGTTCGTACTGAATAATTTCCTTGCGAACTTCAGCAAACTCTGGTGCGGGATCTGTATAGGCGGTGAGGGGAGTCGGTTGTGCGTCTCCTCTACGGTTGATGAGAAAGTAGTTGGGGGGATCTTGTTTGGACTGTCGCCGCGTCACCAAGCGATCGCCCTCGTCGTCGAGAACTTCCTCAACCTGCTCGTAGTAGGGGTCTTGTGCTTGCCACAATCGATCTTTTTCCCCCGTCGCCAGGGAGAAGCGATCGAGGAAGGGGTAGACTCCCGCTGCAGATGCGCCGCGTCCCTCAAAGTAAATCGAGTTCCCGTCAGGAGTGACGCGCAGCACTCGCCGTCCGTACTTTCCTAGCGTCGTTAAAGGCGTACCGGGATTGTTGTACTGGTCTTGATAGTTGCGCTCGATCAGCAGTTTCGCCTCAGCCGTAGGATTTTGCGGGTCGATTTGCCACAGTCTCTGAAGGCGGTTATCGTACCACCACTCGCCAACTAATGCCAGCTCGTCCCGGCCCCAGAGAATACTTTCAAAGCGGTATTGCGATCGCCAAAGTTCTTGGGGTTGCGCGGCAAACGGTGCTTCGAGTTCAAACAAAGCATCCCGTTGTGTGGCTTCTCGTCCCGCATCGCCGCCATCGAGGGCCTCAACCCAATACAATGTTGCCGCGCGATCGCTGCGCCAATTGACCCGGCGGCGGCCCGATCTCGTCGAACCAAAGCTGATGGGGATATTATCCGCAAGGGGTAAGTCAGCAACCTCGTAAATTGTCTTCCCCGTTAGGTCGAGAACCTCAATCTTTTTCGGAAAGCGAGAAATGGGAACTTGATAGGAGAACGGACGGTGGAACGTTTCGAGGAGAACAAATTGACCGTCAGGAGAAGGGGTTGCTTCATCGACGATCGCGCCAGTTACAAGGCGATCGCGCTCTCCAGTGAGGGAAATTCGCTCAATATCCGAGGTTAGGTAATACTCAAACAACGCCTCATCGTGGGGCGTTTGCAGCAAATTAGTATAAGTGCGAGCCGGAGCCTTGCGCCCCAAATTTTCCTCCACCGAAGGGCCAGCAGCCACAGTAGGCAGGTCGGGAGGCGCTCCCCGCTGCGCCGGAACAGTTTTGCATAGCAACCCCCCATCCCCAGGCAACCAGCGACAGGGGTTCCCGTAGGTGGCATTGAGAACGGGGTCGGTGAGGCGGCGTAAATTTCCAGAGGGGAGATCCAACACCCACAGTTCCAAACCCGTCTGCTGCGCGATCGTGAAGGCCAGGCGATCGCCCTCTGGCGACCACCGAAAGAACCCCAAACGATACTCCTGTGGTAGCTCAACTGCTTGCACCTCTCCCCCACTCAAATCTCGAAATGTGAGGCGGCGAAAGGTGTAGTGATCGGCGGGAGCGTTTGTTTTGGGGTTGAGGCGCAGTCCGGCCAGCTTCAGTTCGGGTTCGGCCAGTTCGGACATTGGGAGCAGCGGGGGCCGCTCGACGGCAACAAACCAACGGCGGTTGGGGGAGAGGGTTACGCCGGGAGGCACCGGTGCGTCGAGGATACGGTTGATAGGAGCGGGGGGAGTTTGCCAGGTCAGGGGAGATTGAGCTTGACTGGGTAGGGTCATCGTTACGATCCAACAAGAGAGTAAAAACAGACAGGCAAACTGGAAAAAGAGGCGCGGTTTCATCATTAAATCGCGAAACGAGGGCTGTATTTGGGGACGAAGGGAGTTCCCTCAACGCGCCCGCTATTTCGCTGCGTTTACGTCGTTGAACTGGCCTTAGTATACGAGAAGCGCGGTTGGAATTGCGTTTCCCGTCGTGAAAATAGGGCGATCGCGCTTGAGTTGTCGAATGGGCGCGCGAATGTTACCAGTAATAGGGAGAACCCCCCCTCGCTGTTGGCAAACGTTATGAACGAATTTTTTGACAATCTCCTGCGCTACTTCCGCTACTTCATCTCTGTATCCTTGGGCATCTTTTTTGCCTTCTTTGGCTGGCTCAAACCGCTGCTCAAAAATCCCATTACCGCGATCGCGCTAGTCGGAATGCTGGTCGGCAGCATTGCCTTTGTCTTTTTTACCTTAAAAGCAATGCTGGGTCTTGCCTAAACGGTCTAGACTAGGAAGGGCGGTCGAGGCGATCGCGAGTGACAGGCAATCTCCCCCTCGAGAGATGTCCTCGCAATTTGCCGGTCCGCAGTCTATTCTCATTCAAGGCAAAATCATGGCTACAAGTCGTCGCGTCTCACGGGTTTCCGCGCTCATTAAGCGCGAAGTTAGCCAAATGCTCCTCAATGACATCAAAGACGAGCGCGTTGGGGCCGGGATGGTGAGCGTTCTTGATGTTGATGTGTCCGGAGATTTGCAACACGCCAAAGTCTTTGTCAGTATTTACGGAACCGAAGCGGCCAAAGAACAGACAATGGCGGGATTGAAATCTTCCACGTCGTTTGTGCGCCGCGAACTCGGACACCGGATGCAGTTGCGGCGAACGCCGGAGATTGTTTTCGTGGAAGATCGCTCTTTGGAACGAGGCGATCGCATGTTGCACCTGCTCGATCGCATCAGTCGAGAGCGTGCCGATCGCCCGGAACTCGATCCAGCTGCCAACGAATAAACTGCCTCACCGCCTCTGAAATTTGCTCTCTATGCGCGATCGCCTCCCCCCTTGGCAAACCCTTTCCCTCAAGGAAAAAATCGGACAGATGATTGTGGTGCGGGCCGCCGGCCATTTGTTCGACAATCAAATTCGCTATCCTCAGTGGGAGGCTTCCGCAGAACAGTTACAGCACTGGCTGGCAGACTTGAATATTGGCGGGGTCATTCTCTTGGGCGGTTCTGCGGCAGAATTGAGCTTGCGATCGCGCCAACTTCAGATTTGGTCCCGAACCCCTCTACTGATCGCTGCCGATATTGAGGAAGGAGTCGGACAGCGGTTCTCTGGAGCCACTTGGTTTCCCCCTCCCATGGCTCTAAGCGCAATTGAGCCGCGCAATCGCGCAGCCGACTATGCCGCGCAAATGGGAGCGATAACCGCGCGAGAAGCCCTCGCTATCGGCATTAACTGGATGCTGGCTCCAGTGGTGGATGTCAATAACAACCCAGCCAACCCAGTTATCAATATTCGCGCCTTTGGGGAAACGCCGCAGGAAGTTAGCCATCTCGCACCAGCGTTTATTCGCGGGGCCAAACCCTACCCGATCCTCACCACCGCCAAGCACTTTCCCGGCCACGGCGACACCGCCACCGACTCTCACTTAGAATTGCCCGTTCTCCCCCACTCGGCCGAACGCTTGACCGAGGTCGAACTCCCTCCATTCCGCAGCGCGATCGCGGCGGGAGTTGATAGCATCATGAGCGCTCACCTGCTTATCCCGGCCTGGGACGACCGGCGACCGGCTACCTTCTCTCAACCCATCCTCACCGGACAACTGCGCGGTGCGTTAGGATTTGACGGCTTAATCGTTACCGATGCTCTAGTGATGGCGGGAGCAACCGGCTTTGCCAATTGTGGAGAACTGTGCGTCGCAGCAATTGAAGCGGGAGCGGACATTTTGTTGATGCCAGAAGATCCAGAAGCCGCAATTGCCGCAATTTACGAGGCGGCGATCGCCGGACGCTTAAGCGAACACAGAATTAACGCCTCGGTTCAACGCATTTGGCGCGCCAAGCACAACGTTTTTCCGGCCGATGCTGCGATCGCGCCTCCCCTTGACTTCGCCGCACAACTTGCCCAACCCGATGCCGCGCAAGTTGCCGCCGAAATTTTGCAGCAATCTCTGCAAGTCGGCGGTTCTCCCCCTCTACCTCCGGCAGAACAAGGACGGAACCTCATCGTTGTCGATAATCTGCTTGCCTGTCCCTTTCTCGATGCCAGCGCTCCCGCGATCGCCTTTCCCCAACAGCTCGGTTACAAATTGCAACTGAGCGAGCAGCAGCAACTCGCGATCGAGTCCGACCCGCCAGACACCTTTCTTCAAGTCTTCAGTCGCGGCAACCCTTTTCGTGCCGAAGCTGGACTCACTTCAAATGCCTGTCATCACTTTAAGAATTTGTTAAACACCAGTCGTCTTGTGGGTTTAGCGATCTACGGTAGTCCCTATCTCCTAGAGTGGTTTCGTCCTCATCTTCCCTCGCACCTTCCTTGGACCTGCTCTTACGGACAAATGCCCTCGGCTCAAAAGACAGTAGGAGCAAGTCTGTACCCAAACTTCAGCAATTTCCTTCCCTCTCAAGGAGAATTTATATAACTTCTCCTAATCTCTTCCCCACTCGATCTTGACCCATCAATCTCAAGCAACTGCTAGACTAAAGACTCGACAGAAAGCTTTTAAGGTCTAGTTGTCATCTATAGTCAGGGCAATTAATCGATTAAATGGGAGCTTTTATAATTCTTATCTGGGTATCCATCCAATCTGTAACTTCATATACTGAAAAAAGCGCAAAAATAGCATTTTAGCGAATTCGCTCAAAAAAACTTAACAATAACCTCTTCGAGAGAAATAACTATGACTGCTAGCACTATTTCATCTTCTCCTGGCACCATTCAATCCACTGCTTCGCTTCGCTATTGCATCGAGACCATTCGAGATGAAGCTCGCCAGCTCGTTGACAAAGGAAGCATTAGCCGCCAACAGCCCATTTACGTCCTCTGTCAATATATCCCGGCCCGCGAGTGGATCGGCGTGGAAGGCGAGTTGGAGAAATGCGAGTATTTGCTGCGCGATCGCATTGGCGATCTAATTGGTGCAGAGCATTGGGAGAATGACTGACGCTCGCTTACTGAGACTGGGATTGACGCAATTCCTCTAGTTCTTGTCGCAAGGCAACAACGGTTGCGGTGAGATCCTGGATTTCAGATTGTACGCCAGTCGAAGAGGGTTTGGCAGAGTCTTCTGTGGGAGTTGCTTCCGAACCCGCCGGCGAGTTTTGCTGAGAAAACATCCGTTCGAGCATTTGGCGAGCTTCCCGTTCTGTAACTTCGCCTTTCGAGGCCCATTGCTGGACTTGCTGCTCGAAGTCCGTCTTGAACTCCGAGAAGGTACTTTCTCGCTGCTGGGGGTCTTGGAGCGTTTCAACCAAGGAAGCGGCCGCACCAACCGTAATCCGAAAGCTTTGGCGAGCGATTTGAAGGAAGTCAGTAGAGTTCATAACGCAATTATCCTGTTTTAATCAAAACGCTACAAAAAAGGTGGAACGACAAGCGATGCAGTTGCAACGCATCGTTTAAACTTTATGACTGGGGCAGCGATGAGCGATCGCTGCCTCGATTGTATCTTAACGGCTAACCGAACTGTTCTAAGTACTGATTGAGGTCGTCTAGGATGCGCGTGAGTTCGGCTTCTGTTGAGAGGCGAATGCGTTCGTCGCGCAGCGTCACCAACACTTTAGCCGCAAAGGGACTGGGATAAATATTGGGGTTGCAGAACACCTCTAGAAAAATATCCCCCGCATGGCGATACTCCATCGCCGGTTTGGGTTTTGGTCGCCCTCCCCCACTCGCATTTTTAGCCGCAATTGATTTGAGACTTTGCATCAAAGCCAGCAGTTCGGCTTTTAAAGCGCCTGCGGCTTCCGGCGAAAAGGCAAATGTCACAGATCCCTGGGATAAGTTGAAGGTCAGTTGAGACATATTTTTATTTTGATAGACACGACTTTAGGTGGTTAAGGATTTCCGAGGAGTCGGGTTCAGTTATTCAGTCAACAGCACCTGACGGTGGGGGTGTGGGGTCTGGGGTGTCGGGTGTGGGAAACCTCCGCCGAAAAAGAACAGCAGCAACTAAGGGAATCCCCCTCATACGGTGGGTTTGAGGAGTTGAGCGCGATTTTGAGTTTCGCCGAGAGCGTCCCATCGACACCCGTATTCGGTAAAGGGTTCAAAGAAACACCCCCTGGGATGCTGTAGGGGCAGGTTTCCTCAAGAACTCCTGAATTGTACCCAGAACTGACGCTCAAAACCCGCCCAACCCCAAGTTTTTGCTGTATTTAAGCCAGCCAACACGCAAGGGGAAAGAGAAGATATTCGAGGAAAAAGAGTTTCCAGATAAATTGGTAGAATCGCGCGATCGCTCTTTTGTCGCTTAAGTCTACCGCTCGAGATCGCCACCACAGCAATCCCAACAGCAGTCCATGGCCGGCAACCATGACCCCAGAATGGGTTCCTGGCAATCCCAAAACTCCGGCTCCGATCGCGCCCAGGTAACAAGCGATAATAATCGCGCAGGCAATCTTGAAAATGGCCGATTTCCCCAACAACAATGCGAAGGTGGCAATTTGGTACTTGCGATCGCCTTCGAGATCGGGAACATCTTTAAAAATCGCGATCGCCACTGTAAAGGTCACGATAAACAGAGTCAGTGCATAAATGGCTGGCGAGACCCTCGCTTGAGTGCTAAAAATCTGGCTGAAGTGCAGAAACAGTCCCACATTCACCACCACGCCGCGCACGCTAAAGATACACAAAGCTGCAAGAAGAGGAAAGCGCTTTAAACGGACTGGAGGGAGAGAATAAGCCGTCCCAATGGCCAAACTTATCCCCACCGTTGCTAGCACCCACGGGCCGAGCAAACTCGCCCCCAACAATGCTAAAGCCCCCGTAACGCCAACAATCCACTGCCCCTGCTGTTGAGAAAATTCTCCTGAGGCGAGTGGCAGATGGGGTTTGTTGATCTTGTCGATGGCCACATCTTCGAGCTGATTGAGTCCGACGATGTAGATATTGCCGCACAGACAAGCCAACCAAACTCCCAACCCTTGTCCGAGGTGGGCGATCGCCATCTCTCGTCCGGCCGTCGCACTGGCTATCAGATACAACGCGAGGACGCTCAAACTCGTCCCCACAATGGTGTGGGGTCGGGAAAACTGCCACAAGCTATACAACCGAGAAATGAACGGTTGAGTCAGGCTTTGGGAACGAGATGGCGAACTCTGATTCATCCTGTTTGGGTAGAGGAACTACAGGGTACAGAGTACAGGATCGCGCGTCTGCCGGTCGGAATGGCGATCGCGGCTTCGAGCAAGATACTGGTTCGGATAAACAATTTTTATGGATTGAATAAAGCAATTTTTGTCAACTATGATTGACACCTGATAACAGAATTGTTACATTAATTTACATAAGTTAACTAAAGTTCAAAAAACACCCATGTACACCACCTCTGACGAAAACGGCATCCTCAACAACTACGCCACCGAACCCGAACTCTATTTTGCCGAGTATCCCAGCGCAGACGAGCAACGTCGCTACGCTTTACAAGGCGCGATCGCGACCCTATTCGTCGTTGCACTGCTCCTCACGTCCTTCGCTGTCAGCTAACTTCACCCAGCGAGAAAGACGCTCCTCTCAAATTTCCACCAAGCAAAAAACAGGAGAATCCAAATGTTTGCACCTATCGTGATTCAACTTCGCAACTGGTTTGGTAAAGCTCAATTCAACAAACTACGCGGTAAAGCGATCGCCCTTCACTCGAAAACCATTAATGCTTTTTGCCAGCGCTTCGGGATTGCCAGCACTCAACGTCAAAGTCTTATTCGTCGCGCTCGCGACAATGGTAAGTGGTTGGGACTGCTTGCGTAGTGAAAGTTTGGCATGCTGCGACAAATGGTACTTTGGAACACTTTTCTGTCCCCGGTAAACCACCTCATTGACAGGAGACTGAAAGGCTCTAAGTGCGAGGGTTTGGGAAAATCTCAAGCTACAGGTTTCAAAGGTGGTGCGGTCTAAGACAGGATTGCGATCGCCAGCAATTAGGATAGTTTCACTGAGGTTGTTCGGACAGATTTTGATGTCAGCGAAAAAAAGCCGAGGGATAAACAGAAGGTCGCGTAGAATGACGATCGCGCTTACACTAGGAAAGATTTCGGATGTGATCGCCTTGTGGAGAAGCCAGAACTCCCAAGACGGACGAATGGGTTTCCATCGGCCGAGAGCAACCCTGGAGTTCTCCCGCTTATGCCAAAATTTTCGCTGCAAGAAGACCAAGAACAACCCTGGAATATTCGCTTTGTCGCTGCTATTTTTCTCGCCGGTCAAGTTTGCGTGCGCTTGGTAAAGGGTAAAATTTACCCGCGCAGGATTGTCGAGCAGATGGCAGGGGCCGGCCCCGGAGCGCTCATCCCCGTTTTGCTCGTTACTGGGTTGTCCGGCATGATTTTTACCCTCCAGATGGGGCGCTACTTGAACCAATACAATGCGCTCAATACCCTAGGAGGCGCTTTTGGAGAAGCTTTTTGTCGCGAACTCGCACCCATTCTGACAGCTAGCGTTGTTGCCGGACAGGTCGGTTCTGCATTTGCGGCTGAAATTGGGGCAATGCGAGTCACCGAACAAATTGACGCACTGCAAATGTTGCGAACCGACCCCATTAATTACCTCGTCATTCCTAGAACGATCGCCTGCTCGGTGATGGTTCCGATCTTAACCGTATTTGCCTTGGTTATTGGCTTAGCTGGGGGAGCTTGGGTGGCCGAACAAATTTATAAACTACCCGCCGCCACTTTTCTAGACTCGGTTCGCGCCTTTTTAATGCCCATCGATGTCGTTAAAACCCTGTTTAAATCTTTTATTTTCGGCACGATCGACGCTCTGATTGGCTGTAGCTGGGGACTGACAACGCGCGGCGGCGCGAAAGAAGTGGGACGCTCTGCAACAGTTGCAGTCGTCACCTCTTGGATCTTAATTTTTTTCGCGGATTTTTGCCTTTCTTTTGCGCTCTACGGGCAACCGATTCTTTAGGCAACGATTCCGTATTTAACTGATGAGGGGTTCGGGGAGCGATAAGTCCCGCACTGTACCTGAAAGGTCAGTACCCTTGATACATGGACTCCCCCTTGAAAAGTCGATTCCCCACTTGACCCTACGGGTACAGCGTCGGGGGGATGTCACTTGAGCCAAGGGGCAAATTCTGAGGTAAAGCGATCGCTCAAAATTGCCGCCCGAATTTGTTGGGTAAAGCGAATCAACTCGGCAACGTTGTGGAGTGATAGGAGGATATAACCGAGCATTTCTCGCGATTTAATCAAATGGTTTAAATAAGCGCGGCTGAAAGTCTGACAGCAAGCACAGGGACAAGTTTCATCGAGGGGGCGGAAGTCTTCTCGAAACTGGGCGTTTTTCAAGTTCAAGCGTTCCCCCCGGACTAAAGCCGTTCCGTGTCGCCCAAAGCGGGTCGGAATCACGCAGTCGAAGAGATCGATTCCCGCCGCGATCGCCTTGACCATTTCTCGATACGTCCCCACTCCCATCAAATATCGCGGTTTCTCTAGCGGTAACAGCGGTGCCGTTGCCTCCACAATCTCGTGAATTAACTCTGGCGGTTCCCCCACGCTGACACCGCCGATTGCATACCCCGGTAAGTCGAGAGCCACAAGGGAGCGAGCAGCGGCCTGTCGCAAGTCGAGATAGACACCCCCTTGGACAATGCCAAACAACGCTTGACGATCGGGAGACTGGTGGGCGGCAATACACCGCTCCAACCAACGATAGGTTCTCTCCGTTGCGGTTGCCACCGCATCGCGATCGGCAGGATAGGGCGGACATTCATCAAACGCCATAATGACATCGGCCCCCAACGCATTTTGAATCGCGATCGCGCGTTCTGGCGTTAGGTCAATGATTCGACCGTCCCTCGGCGAGCGAAACGTCACGCCCTCATCGGTAATTTTTCGCAACTCGCTCAAGCTAAAGACTTGAAAACCGCCAGAGTCAGTCAAAATGGGCTGCTGCCAGCCCATAAACTCGTGTAAGCCACCCGCAGCCTCTACAATCAATTCTCCGGGCTGCAAGTGCAGGTGATAGGTATTGGCGAGGATCATCTGGGCCCCCGCACTTTGAAGTTGCTGGGGGGTCAATCCTTTGACCGTTGCGAGCGTTCCCACGGGCATAAACCGAGGCGTTTCGACAATGCCATGAGGGGTCGAAAAGACACCCGCTCTCGCCCTCGTTTGACTGCAGGCGGCTTGTAGTTGAAAGGAAAATCCCACTCTTGAACCCGGGTAATATTATGTGTGTACTTAGCCAATTTTAGGTGGCATCTGGACTAGAACCTCGAATTCTCCCAACGATATTTTCGAGGCATCAAGATTGTTCCAGCAACTGCCCGTCTCCGGCAATGACCTCGCCAATTTGATAGGCGGCGAGGTGGCGAGAGCGGAACCATCGCAACGTTTCCTTGGCTTGGTGTGGGGGAACGAGCAAAACAAAGCCAATGCCCATATTAAAGGTCTCGAACATTGCTGCTTGGCTGACATCTCCCGCTTCTGCTAACCAAGGGAAAATAGGAGCGATCGCCCAACTGTTGCGATCGATTTGAATGGATTGTCCCGGCCCCAAACAGCGAGGGAGATTTTCGGGCAAACCGCCGCCGGTGATGTGGGCCATCCCGCGCGCCTCGATCCCGGAACGCAGAGCTTCTAGCACCGGTTTGACGTAAATTTGCGTGGGTGCGAGTAATTCTTCTGCCAAACTTTTGCCGTTGAGGGCTGCGGGGCGATCGCTCCACGCCAACCCTTGTTCCTCAACGATCTTGCGAACTAAAGAAAAGCCGTTGCTGTGAACCCCTTGACTGGCAAGCCCAATGGCCAGATCGCCAATTTGCACCTGAGAACCATCGCGAAGGTCGCTCTTTTCGACAATTCCGACGCAAAAACCCGCAACATCGTACTCGCCGAATGAGTAAAAACCCGGCATTTCTGCCGTTTCTCCCCCCAACAGGGCGCACCCACTTTGGCAACATCCCTCGGCAATACCCGCAACCACTTCTGCTAGTTGCGCGGCGTTCAGCTTTCCCGTGGCTAAATAATCGAGGAAAAAGAGGGGTTCTGCACCGGAGGTGAGGATATCGTTGGCGCACATGGCCACCAAATCAATGCCAATGGTGTCGTGACGATTGACCGCTTGGGCAATTTTCAACTTCGTTCCCACGCCATCTGTCCCCGACACTAAGACGGGTTCTCGATAGCCAGCGGGGAGTTGAAAGCAACCGCTAAACCCGCCTAAACCGCCTAGCACTTCCGGGCGGTGGGTTCGTCGAACGCTGTGCCGAATTTGTTCGACAAAGGAACGTCCCGCTTCAATATCTACACCCGCATCGCGATAGTCCATAGCTCTCGTATTTTTAAAACGGCACAAATGATTTTAGCGGGCGATCGCGCGACGCAATGAGGAAGGGGTCACTGTAGGGGCGGGTTTCCTGTATGGCTCTTGAATTTGACTCCGAACTGCCGCTCAAAACCCGCCCGACTTAGTTGTAAAACACTTGTTCGTTTCTGCGCGATCGCCTTCGCAAAATAGTATAATAAGGGTTCGCGCAAAATCGTGCGGGTATAATTCAGTGGTAGAATGTCAGCTTCCCAAGCTGAATATGCGGGTTCGATTCCCGCTACCCGCTTCCTAACTCACCATCCACCGCGCAAGCTTTCAGCTCGTCGAGAGTGGCATACTCTAATGCCAAGATATGAGTTGAAGACAGAACGACAGGCGGCGCAACGCCCGCATCAAACGCTTCTTTCCAACGAGACGCGCACAAACACCAGCGATCGCCCGGTTTCAACCCTGGAAAGCTAAACCGAGGATTGGGAGTAATGAGATCGTTGCCCTGCTGTTGAGAGAACTGCAAAAAGGCTGGCGTGACTTGAGCGCAAACAACGTGCGCCCCAAAATCTCCCCCTCCCGTATTGCAAGTTCCGTCGCGATAAAATCCAGTCACCGGGTCGGTACAGCAGGTTTCTAGCGCGCCGCCTAATACATTTTTAGCCCCAGACATAACTTTCGCTGCCAATCTGCAATTGGCGTTCAAAAACCTCTAGAAGTGTAGCACCCACTCGGGTTCAGTTATCAGTTCATTGAGCATTGGGCAGTAATCAAATTCTGAATTCTGAACTCTGAATTCTGTAACCCTCTACTCTTCGCGCGCTCGAATATCGGTAACTTGCGGACAGCGATAGAGTCGAAAGTTGTAACCATTGATGTGGGGAAAAGAGTCCGTGTCAGCAACGCAATCGTCTAGGGTTACAGAAGGTTTGAAATTAACCAGCCAAAGGTCGAGGGGGCGCGGGAGCTGCTGGATGGCTTGTTGCAGGGATTCGACGGCTGCCCGATCGTTGTTTTGAGACTGTTGGGCTAGGAGAAAGAACGTTTTCTCAGCCATGGGATGGTCTTTTAGCTGCCAAGCAATCCCCATCATTTCACCCGTTTGCACGAGAGTTTGATGGGTGGTGGCGATTAAGATGGACTCGGCAGAAGAGCGATCGAGGTGGGGAACTAACAAATCGGGGCGATAGTACTTTTGATACCCAAAATTCATCGCCACCGTAATGGCACTGCTGAGTCCCACAAGCCAAATGGCGATCGCCGAAAGCTTTCCATTCCCTTTGATGAAGCGAGGGAAGGAAGTAGACACGCCTCGATGCAGCCGTGGAAACCCGAATTGCCAGCAAGCGGCTAGCATTGCACCTAACAGGAGAATTACGCCAGGAAAGTAGACAAAACTGTAGCGCGCGCCCCGGGTAATATCAATTCCGAATAGGTAGGTCAGAATAAAAAAGAGGGCGATCGCGCTACCGACAAAAGCGACGAACAGCCGAACCTCTAACGCAGAAGAGGGTTGTCGCCATTGCACTTTTAAGCCCCAACCCAGAACGGGAAAAGCCCAGATGACAAAGCCCAGCATGAGTGCTCCAGAGAGGATCGCGAAGGGGAGGGAGGGCGATTCGACGGGAAGGAGTGAGAACATGGTGACGATCGCGGCCCCCAATTGAAAAATCGGGCTGATAACGGCCAGCAGGGAACGATTGTCGTTTTGAATCCACTCGGTCATCGTACTGCCATAGTTCTCTGGCAAGACTCCTTTGAGCCAAAACAAGATCGCGATCGCGGTTCCGGCTGCGGCTGCGGCCAAGCGCCATAAATTGGCTGCAGTGGTTGCTCTCCGGGCGAGATCGCGTCTCAGAGCGAACAGAATAACCAAGAGGGCCAGGGCTTCTGCTCCCAACGTCAAGACAAAGAAATAGTGGGTGAGAAAGCCGAGAGTGTTGGCCAGTACCCACAAAACAACGATCGGGATGGGGATGAGCGTCCCGTGCCAGAGATGGCGAACAGCGATCGCAAGGCACAGCAGAGAGCCAATGACAAAAAGAATGGCGAGCGTGTAATGGCGGGCTTCTTGAGCCAGATAGACCCCGTAGGGAGAGACAGCCATCATCGCTGCGGCCCACTGCGCGATCGCCGGAGAGCGAAATGCAACCCTTGCCAACCCGTAGATGGCGGGAATGGAGAGGACTCCGAACAAAGCGGGAAGCGATCGCGCCGCCCAAACCGAAACATACTGTCCTGCAGGTAGTAGTTTCATCCACAGATGCAGTAAGGCAAAAAAGAGGGGAGGATGATTATCTTGAGCAATCAGGCGCGTCACAACTTCATTGAGGCCTCCCCCCAGATGGTTTTGCAAGGGCTGCAACAAACTTTCTAGGGAAATCATTTCATTGAGCGCAACAGACCCGTAGCTATTCCCGGAACTAAACACCAGCGTGGCAAACTCATCCGTCCAAGGCGGTTTCGCCGCAAGGTTGGTAAAGCGCAGGCAAGCCCCGATCGCGATCCAAAAGAGTAATAGCAAGAGCATTGTGCGATCGCGATCGCGCAGGCCCTGAGACAATCGGGTTTTTGAGCGAATGGGCTGGGTCAGGAGAGGAAACTTAAGAGGTTCGGTCATGAACAAAGGAAAATGTTGAGGAAAGGCAATACAGTTTGGGATTCAGAGTGTAGGGGCTGGGTTTCCCTGCCCTTCTTTCGGGGTATAGGCTGGGTTTCCCCGTCCTTCTCAAAATTGGGTTGTCGATCGCCGATCGCTGAATCTTACAACTGGCAACTGACGAAAAAAGTTCCGCCTGTGGCAAGATAATTCCAGTCTATCGGTAACCTATGCAACTCATTGATTGGCTTGTTGTCCTGGCCTACCTGGCGATCGCGATGGGATTGGGACTCTACCTCGCTCGCAAAGGCTCAAAAAGTTTAGTCGATTTCTTTGTTTCCGGGCGATCGCTCCCCTGGTGGCTGGCGGGAACCAGCATGGCCGCAACCACTTTTTCCATTGACACGCCCCTTTATATCGCGGGCGTTGTTGCCACGCGCGGAATTGCGGGAAATTGGGAGTGGTGGAGTTTTGGCATCAGCCACATCATCCTCATTTATATTTTTGCTCGACTGTGGCGGCGATCGCGCATTGTCACCGACGCAGAATTCATCGAACTGCGCTACGGCGGCAACCCCGCCGCGATTTTGCGAGGAACCAAAGCCTTTCTCTTCGCCGTCCCCATCAACTGTATTGGCATTGGCTACGCGATGCTAGCCATGGTTAAGGTCGTCGATGCGCTGCAACTGTGGCAAAGTTTGGGCCTTGACCCACAGCAGTTGGGTCAATTCCTCCCTGACATCGATCAATTTTTTCCTGACAACATTACACGTTCCCATCTGTGGAAGGATTTAACTCCCACGTTAAATCCAGAAGACTCGGTTAAATTGCTCAGCGTCATTGCCGTCAGCATCTTCGTTTTAATTTATTCGAGTTTCTCCGGGTTGTGGGGGGTTGTGGCCACGGACTTTTTCCAATTTTTCCTGGCCTTGTTCGGCGCGATCGTCGTGGCCGCGTTCGCCGTTGGCGAAGTGGGAGGAATTCCCACACTCCTGGAGAAAATTCCCGAAGCGATGCAAGCCAAAGCCGCTGTTTTGAACCTGGAAACCACACCCGACGTTCTCTCCTTTCTTCCCATTGTTCCGGGAGAAGGCTTCCTCGGACTCACCTGGAGCGATGCTGCTGGAATTACCGCCACCACCTTTTCCGCCTATCTATTTGTCCAGTGGTGGGCCTTTCGCCGCAGCGACGGAGGGGGAGAGTTTGTCCAACGCCTCGCCGCAGCTAAAGATGAGGCCGAGGCAGAAAAAGCAAGTTGGTTTTTCAACCTTTTGCACTACGTCGTTCGCACTTGGCCCTGGGTTCTCGTTGCGTTAGTTGCCATTGTTGTCTACCCCGATCTAGCCGATCCCGAACTTGGCTATCCCAAACTCATGCTCGACTTTCTACCCGTTGGGGTGTTGGGAATTGCCGTTGCCTCTCTGGTGGCCGCGTTTATGAGTACGGTGTCCACCTCAATTAACTGGGGAGCCTCTTATCTTACCAACGACCTCTACTTGCGCTTCTTTCGCCCCAATGCCAGTCAAGGGGAGTTAGTTTGGGCGGGACGGATCGCTTCAGTGTTAGTAACCGTTCTCGGCGCGATCGCGGCCTTCTATTCCCAAGATATTCGCACGGTGTTCCGCCTCGTTATTGCCGTTGGCACCGGGCCAGGACTTGTTCTCATCCTGCGCTGGTTTTGGTGGCGCATCAATGCAGCAGCCGAACTAACAGCAATGGTTGGGGGATTTTACATTGGCTTACTTAGTATGCTCTACCCCGACTTCAACGACTGGTTCGGCGATTTTGGCACAAAGCTCTTTTTCATTTCAGGGGTCACCGCTATTCTGTGGATCTCGGTCATGTTCCTCACGCCACCAGAAGAAGACGAAATCCTCGACGAGTTTTACCGGCGAGTGCGTCCGGGGGGAATAGGTTGGCGGCGACAGCAACAGCGGACGGGACTGGTAAGCGATCGCGCTCTAGGGCAAGATCTTCTCAAGGTGGTTGCCGCCACGCTGCTGCTCTTTGGCTCGATGTTTGCCATTGGCGGCTTTTTGCTCCTACAACCCCTTACCGGCTGGTTTTCTCTCATTGGCGGCACCCTCGGCGGTTTCTGGCTGCGTCAGTTGAACAAGCGGCGCATTCGACCCATGCCGCGTCCGGGTTTAGAGGATGAAGATAGATTTTGAGGGATGATAGAGAACAGCACGTTTACTCCAACAGTTGAAGAATGAACGCAATGGAATTTTTCCAGCACAGTGCTGGACAATGGCGATCGCAGCGCTCTACCCACCACCTTCCCTTTCGGCGCGCGGAAACGGGAAGCTCGGATATTGTCGTTGAAGCGCTGGCCGCTGATTCTCCCCAGGTGATTGAAATTTGCAAGATGCACGAGGTTGACCCAAACCTTGCCATCGGCGGGGCATTTGTCAAGTGGGATGGGTCGATGGCCTGGGACAAGGAAGGGGAAGATCACGAAGGTTCGACCGTCTTTTCCCTCATTCCCGATGCCGACAATCCCAGACAAGGCAAGCTCTTGCGCGAGCGCGGCTACGCAGAGATTGTTCCCGTAGCCGGTCGCTATGAAATGGACGACGAGGACGGACTGAATCTCATTACCGAATACGACACCATGAGCATTATCGAGCGCTTTTGGTTTGTCTCGCCTAATTTGCGCCTCAGAAGCAGTACGGTTAAGCGCTTTGGCGGCTTTAATTCAGCAACGTTTTGTATTGAGGCCCGCGTGAGCGACTCCGATCCATCAGACTCCACTTCATCCCCAAATACACCTTCCCTTTATGCCATTAGCGGTTGGTAAACTGAAGAGCGATCGCTCTCAGACAGCGATCGCTGAAAAGTTGCCTCTCACCAACATTAAGAAAAATCAATTTAAATTAAGAAATTTAAAAAAAGACCTTCAACTTTTCATCAATCTCCTCTTCTCCACCTTGCCGCTATTGACCGAAACTTGTTCGGTTGTTGAGAGTCTGATGCAGCCATTGTTCGAGGAAATTCTGTAAGAATTTATAATCTTCCTAAGTTTTGAGCGCCGCGCTCCCTTATCATTAGTATTAAACTTTTTAAGATTTCGTAAAATAACGGAGGTTCTGAGTTGGCTATTCCTCTATTAAGCTATCCTTTGGCAGTCCAGAATGGGCGGATCGATGGATATGAAGTTCCTGGTGACGATCAACCCAAAATTTACAGTACGGAAAATGTCCTCTCTCCAGGAGATCTGGATAATCTAATCGAAGCGGGTTACCGTCAAATCTTTTTCCATGCATTCAAGAGCGATCGCGAACCCTTCCTCGAATCACAACTCCGTAGCGGCCAAATTACCGTGCGGGATTTCATTCGCGGATTGTTGCTTTCCGATACCTATAAACGCACGTTTTATGGGTTTAATAGCAACTATCGGTTTGTCGAACAGTGCGTACAACGGGTTTTGGGGCGCGATGTTCACGACGAACGAGAAAAGTTGGCTTGGGCAGTTTTGGTTGGTAGTCAAGGAATTAATAGTTTCATTGATGCATTGCTCGATAGCGATGAGTATCTAGATAATTTCGGGTACAACACTGTCCCCTACCAGCGCCGCCGAGTTCTTCCCGGTCGAGATTCAGGAGAAATTCCTTTCAACGTCAAGTCTCCGCGCTACGACGCATACCACCGCTCAATTTTGGGTTTCCCTCAAGTTATTTGGCAAACAGGAGTCCGTCGCTATATTGCTCCAGAGCAAAAGCCAAAGGCTGGCGATCCAGCGCTCTATATGGACTGGGCGCGAGGTCTGCGTAACTCTGGTGGTGCTGCTCCAACAAGGGTTGTGACAGCTAATATCAACATGAACGCGGTTCCTTATCGCAAGACCTAATTCGAGCGCGCTCGAATGTTTTTTTGGAGTAGCTGAGGGTTGCAAGTTAGTTTTGCGCGTCGCGCGAAATTGACTGTAAATCTACAGCTACTCCTTAGTTGTTTAATATAGCGGTTCTCAGACTTATAGCAGTAAGCTATCAGCTTTCAGCCAACGTCTGGCTATGTATAGCTTGTGGCTTTTTGAGATGTCCTAACCTAAATGCGTAGTGCTATATGAGGGACGTCTGTCGTGTCTCTCTTCTATTAGCTATTCCCTATTGCCTAAAGCGAAGAACTTTGTACCTCACTCAATTGAAAAATGCTATAAACCTCATTTGAGCGGTTAAGTTTGCTAAAAAGAGAACCGCTCCTGCTATCTACAAGAGACAACAAGAGCAGCATCCTCAAATTTGTTAGCAATCAAAGAAGTTTGAGTCGCACTTTGAACCTTGATAACGAACGCAGTTACGACACATCAACTTTAACAACGCGATTTTGTGCTTCCTCCACTTTAGGTAAAGTCAACGTGAGAATTCCGTTGTTGAACTCAGCTTTTACCTTGTTGTTCTGAACCGCGATCGGCAAACGCACTGTACGCTCGAAACGACCATAGCGGAACTCAGAACGGTACACTCCCTTCTCTTCTGTCCGCTCTTTATAGCTATGTTCGCCTTTGAGAGTGACAGAATCGCGGGTCACGCTAATATCTAAATCTTTCCCTTCAAGGCCGGGAACGGCCGCTCTCAGCGTTAAGTTTTCTTCTCCATCAATCAGTTCGACAGCCGGCCGCCAATTTGTTGACTCTTCATAACCATTGACTCCAGTAATATCGTCAAACATTCTGTCCATCTGACGGCGCAAAGTTTCGATGTCGGAAAAGGGTTGCCAGCGAATTAAAGCCATAAGTCTAAGACCTCCGGATCGACTTGAAAGTTCGTTAAACATGAAACTGAACTACATTTCTATAATGACGAACCTCTCTAAAAGCTTCAGTGGGAAAAACCGAAAGTGAGTGTGGGTATTTCCCGAAATTCTTAATAAGAGCGTTCGGAATTGATAAATGTTCAATGCTCAATGCTCAATCAAGCGTCTCCCTAACTGATGACTGAACCCCACTCCCTCGCCGTCAGGCGCTGAGGTACGAGGCTAGATACAATAGTTAACGCAGCACAGTCTATCCCAGCAATTATGCCAACCACTGAAGCTTCGAGTACTAACACATCCGATCCGGACTCATACCTTGACGAACTCCCCGATGAGGTCGAGATGTCTCTTTTCGATCATCTCGAAGAGCTGCGAAGGCGGGTTTTTTACGCGCTAATTGGGGTTGTCGTCGGGATTATTGGTTGCTTCGTCTTTGTGCGATCCATTGTGTCTTGGCTGGAAATTCCGGCTAAGGGAGTTAAATTTCTGCAAATTGCTCCCGGTGAGTTCTTTTTTGTCTCGCTGAAAGTTGCTGGCTACAGCGGTATTTTGGTTGCAAGTCCTTTCATCATTTATCAAGTTATTCAGTTCGTCTTACCGGGTTTGACTCGCCGCGAACGCCGCCTCATCGGCCCGATTGTTTTGGGGTCGAGCATTTTGTTCTTTGTCGGCCTTGCTTTTTCTTATATTGCCTTGGTTCCCGCTGCGCTCAATTTCTTTATCAGCTACGGTGGTGATGTGGTCGAACAGGCCTGGTCGATTGAAAAGTATTTTGAACTGGTGTTGTTGTTGATGTTGAGTACGGGGTTGGCGTTTCAAATCCCAGTGATTCAACTGCTGCTGGGAATTTTGGGAATTGTTTCTTCGACGCAAATGCTGTCGGGTTGGCGCTATATCGTTCTCGGTGCGGCAATTTTGGGAGCTGTTCTCACGCCTTCGACCGATCCGGTCACGCAGTCGCTGCTGGGGGGGGCCGTATTGTTTTTGTATTTCAGCGGGATCGGGGCAGTTAAGCTACTGGGACGATAGGGTAAGGTGTCGCGCATTCCACCTATCTGAAATTTTGGGCGCAAGCATTGCGCCCCTACCATTCTCGCTTATTATTTGATTTCAAAACGCTCTCCGGGTAATGGTTCTAGCAATTTTGTTGGCAATTGTTGCTTGGCTAACTGTGCTTTCAGCTCCTCCGCACTCCCCTCAACTTGCAACACCTTATCCAGCAGGCCGGAAAACTCGACATCTCCTCCCGCAGCAGTCGGGACAATAACCTGGGGTTGCAACCATTGACAGACTTGTAGGGCGCTGTCTTTGCCGTTGATGACTGGGCCGGCGAGGGGAATTTTGAGGCTAATAATTGGAGTAATGACCGCATCCACCGGGGCCAGCTCTTGAATCGAGGGGGAATGGTAGCCGTGGGGTTCGTAGTAGAGCTTCACGCCACCGATCGCGTCTTCGAGAAAGTAGCCATTTTCCGTCAGGAAGGGGCCGATGGGAGAACCGGGAATGGCTTGGATGTGGAGGCGATCGCCTAGCATGAATTTGTCACCATGTTCCAACGCTGTAACCTGGGTATATCCCAACTCCCACACCACCTTCGCTGCATTGGGAGAAGCAACCACGGGAAGGGAGCGATCTAACTGCTTCAGTGTCTCTGGGTGGGCGTGGTCTTCGAGGCCTTGGGAGAGCAAAATTAGGTCAATCTTGTCGGGAATGGGACGGGGCGATCGCTTCTCCCCTTTAAACAGCCACGATAAGTTACTGAAAACCAGCGGCCCGACCAGCCAAGGATCGAGGAGGACGGTGCAGTCTCCCGCTTCAATCAGCCAACTGTTGCTGTCCAGCCAAGTCAAATACATAAGAATGAGAGATAAACTGTAAACTAATGTAAACTGTTTGCTAATTTCATTGTGCCACTGTTTTGGCTTGGAGTTGCGCGATCGCGAAGATCCGTCATCTTCGAGGAAAGCGTTTTGGGAAAAGATGAAGGCAATGGGGTGAGGGATGAATAAACTGATGAGAGAAATGCTATAGATGAAAATTTTGGTTATTGGCAGTGGCGGTCGCGAACACGCCCTCGCTTGGAAACTTCTGCAATCGCCCCAAGTCGATCGCGTTTTTTGTATCCCCGGAAACGGCGGTACAGAAGCCTTAGAAGGGTGTCAAAACATCTCGATGGCAGTTGACGACTTTGAGGGGATTGCTCGCTTTGCGGCAGTTCAGGGCGTTGCTCTGACGGTGGTCGGGCCGGAGTTGCCCCTGGCTTTGGGGATTGCCGATTATCTCGAACGCCAGAATCTCAAAGTTTTCGGCCCGACCCAGGCCGGGGCCCAACTAGAGTCGAGCAAGGCTTGGTCGAAGGAATTGATGGTGGACGCTGGCGTTCCCACCGCGATCGCGCAGGTGTTTTCCAAGCCAGAAGCGGCAAAGGCCTATGTCGCGGCACGAGGCGCGCCGATCGTCGTCAAAGCAGACGGTTTAGCGGCTGGCAAAGGGGTTGTCGTCGCGGCGACGGTGGAGGAAGCACAAGTCGCCATTGACTCCCTATGGCAAAGTGGTTTTTCTAAACTGGTGATTGAGGAATGTCTGACGGGGCAAGAAGTTTCAGTGCTAGCCCTCACCGACGGGCAGAGCGTGCGGCCGTTGATTTCCGCCCAAGACCACAAACAAGCTGGGGAAGGGGATACCGGGCCAAATACAGGGGGAATGGGAGCTTATGCCCCCACGCCGATCGTTAGTTCCGAACAACTTGCACGCATCGAAACTGAAGTTTTGCTCCCGGTTGTTAAAACGCTGCAACAGCGAGGGATTGACTACCGAGGCGTTCTTTACGCGGGTTTGATGATTTCTCCCACGGGGGAACCCAAAGTTCTGGAGTTTAACTGTCGCTTCGGCGATCCGGAAACTCAGGTTGTGCTTCCCCTGTTGAACACGCCGCTGGCCCCTTTACTATTAGCTTGCTGCGAGGGACGTTTGGCCGAACTTCCCTCGCTGAAGTGGAAGTCGGGGAGTGCGGTGTGCGTGGTGGCGACCTCTCAAGGCTATCCGGGGAAGTATGAGAAAGGCCGCGCGATCGCTGGGATCGAAGCGGCTGAAAATCTTGGTGCAACGGTCTTCCACGCCGGAACGAAACAGCAACAACAACTCGTCACCGATGGGGGTCGCGTCCTCGGAGTTACCGCCATTGACGACACCTTTGAAGGCGCGATCGCCAAAGCCTATCAAGCCATCGACTGCATTGAATTTGAAGGCATCTACTACCGCAAAGACATCGGTCATCGCATTCTTTAAACCCTTGTGAGGAAAAAGAAGTCACGCGATCGGAACGGATATAATGACGCTGAAGGCGTTTTTAAAACAACTCTTTTAAACTTCAATTGAACATGAGAATTTAACCTTGCTGGCTATACTCACAACCATTCGAGAAATTATTAATCAGTGGTGGTCGGAGTTCACCCTCCAGACCCGATTAATGGCGGCTGCAACCCTCGTCGTCTCTCTCGTCATGAGCAGTTTAACCTTCTGGGCCGTTAACACCATCCAACAAGATGCTCGCATTAACGATACCCGCTTTGGACGCGATTTAGGCTTGCTCCTCGCCGCCAATGTCGCCCCCCCGATCGCCGAAAATAACCTGACGGAAGTGGCCCGCTTCTCCACTCGTTTTTACAGCAGTACCTCCAGCGTGCGCTACCTCATGTATGCGGATGAGGAAGGCAAAATTTTCTTTGGCATTCCCTACTCCGAAGCGGAAGTCCAGAACTCTCTCACGATTCAGCGACACATCGAACTCCCCGAAAGTTATACCCAAAATGCCGACCTTCCCTTAGTTCGCCAGCACATTACTCCAGACGGGGAAGTGACTGATGTTTTTGTACCGCTTCACCAAGATCGCAAATACCTCGGTACCCTGGCTATAGGCATTAATCCTAACCCTACGGTTGTCGCTTCTTCTAACCTGACGCGAGATGTCACGATTGCTGTTTTTGTTGCTATTTGGACGATGGTGATTTTAGGCGTGGTTTTGAATGCCCTAACCATTACCAAACCGATTAAAGAATTACTTGTTGGTGTGAAAAATATTGCAGCAGGTAACTTCAAACAACGCATTGATTTACCCCTCGGCGGCGAACTCGGAGAACTGATTTTCAACTTCAACGAAATGGCGGAACGGTTGGAGCGATATGAAGAACAAAATATTGAAGAATTGACGGCGGAAAAAGCAAAGTTAGAAACGCTTGTTTCCACAATTGCTGATGGTGCGGTGTTGCTTGACACCGACTTACAAACAATTTTAGTTAACCCAACCGCACGTCGAATTTTTTCGTGGGAAGGAAAGGAGTTAATCGGTCAAAACATTTTGGATCATTTGCCCGCTCAGGTAACTGTAAAAATAACGCGACCGCTCTACAAAATCACAGAAATGCAGCCGATCGCGCGGGAGACCTCCTTCCCAGAAGAACGCGCGAAGGAGTCTCTAACCGAGAGCCAGAGAGAACCCGAAACTGGAGAATATCGCGTTAGTTTGACCGAACCGACAAAGCGAACAATTCGCATCCTTTTAACTCAAGTTCTCGATCAATATCGCGAGAATGTTCGAGGAATTGCAATGACTGTCCAAGATATCACTCGCGAAGTCGAACTCAACGAGGCAAAAGGTCAATTCATCAGCAATGTTTCTCATGAATTGAGAACGCCGCTGTTTAATATCAAATCATTTATTGAAACCCTTTATGAGTATGGCGAAGATTTAAGTTCAGAAGAGCGACAAGAATTTTTGCACACTGCGAATCACGAAACCGATCGCCTGACTCGCTTGGTGAATGATGTTCTCGATTTATCGCGTCTGGAATCTTCAAATACCTATCAACTTGCAGCGATAGAAATTGCCCAACCCATCGAACAAACTCTACGCACCTATCGCCTCAACGCGAAAGATAAAGGAATTGAGCTGGTGAAGGAAATTGAGTCCGATTTGCCCCCCATTTTCGGCCACTACGATCTGTTGCTTCAAGTTTTTGCAAACTTGGTAGGAAATGCGCTGAAGTTTACCGAATCTGGCGGGACGGTGACGTTGCGGGCCTATTTACTCAAACCAGAAACGGCTGAAGGCGATTCTATACAAGAAATACGCCACCATTCCACTGAAAAAGTGCGAATTGAAGTCTCGGATACGGGAACGGGAATTGACCCAGAAGACCAGCAGGCCATTTTTGACCGCTTCTACCGCGTCGAAAACCGGGTTCATACCCTCGAAGGAACCGGCCTCGGCCTCTCAATTGTCAAAAATATTATCGAGAAACATCACACCCAAATTCATCTCGCGAGTGAGGTTGGTGTGGGAACGACATTTTGGTTTAATCTCGACTTGTATCGTGAGGCTGCACCTGCACCAGAGGTTCCCGAAGATTCCAGTGTCGAGACAATTTCCCTGCAACAGACTCAGTGAATGGAGTAGCTAAACCACTGCGGTTCTGCATCGGGATCGGATTTTTCCGGTTTCAACCACCGCCAGGTTTTGCCTTCTTTTTGGCGCTGGATGTAGATGTCAAACTCGTTGTTTTGCTTGACGTTTTGGTTGGGTAACTCGATTTTGAGGGTATAAGTGCCGAGGAAGTGATAGGTTGGCAGCTTGCCGATCCACAGGGGTTCGATTTCTTTGACGTTAACTTTGGCAATCTTGAGGGTGGGGTGAGAGGCTTGGAGTTGTTGGCTGAGTTGCTGTTGCGATCGCTCGATTTGCAGCGCGATCGCTTTTTGCACGATCTCTCCTCCTGGTGCAAGGGTCACCGATGGAGACGTTGCGCCGCAAGCGGTCAAGACAATGAGAAACGCGATCGCCAAGCCGGTTTTGAGCCACTGAGCTACCATACTTCTTCTCCTAAACCTTACTGTGGATGGGAAACAGCGCGAGCGCCTAAAAATTTCTCCAACTCCTCGCGATACGGGAGCGAAGACTGGGCCCCAACTTGAGTTGTTGCTAAAGCACCAGCAGCAGCTCCCCAGGAAAGCGCCACGGGTAAGGGCAATCCCTCCGCCAGCGCCACCGCTAAACCCCCGTTAAAAGCGTCGCCAGCCGCCACGGTATCGATCGCATCGACCGGATAAGCCGGAAGAAACCAACAGTCTGTCGCCGTTGCGCCAACCAGTCCCCGACTGCCAAGAGTCGCGATCGCGCAACCAACCCCGCGCCGACATAACTCTTGCACCGCCTGAGTTGCCGAGTATCGAGCTTCTACCGGAAACCCGACCAGTTGGCTCGCTTCAACCGCATTTGGGGTCAGAATATCGACAAGAGAGTACAGGGTTTCCGGGAAATGTTGGGGTGCGGGGGCCGGGTCGAGAATGACTGTCACCCCTGCTTGCCTGGCCATCTTTGCGGCCGCTTGCACTGCGGGGAGGGGGATTTCCAGTTGGAGCAAGAGCGCTGTTGCCTGGGGAAGCAAGGGTTGCAACCGCTCCAAATCCGCACTGCTTGCGCGCTCGTTTGCTCCAGGAACGACGATAATTTGGTTTTCGTCCTCCCCAACCGCAATCAAAGCCACCCCAGAACAGGCCTCCGCGTCCGTCCAGACCCCTCGTTCGTTCGCTCCATTGGCTCGCAAACTCTCTCGCAACTCTTCCCCAAAGCGATCGCCTCCCACCCGACCTATCAGATGCACATTTCCCCCCAGGCGGGCCGCCGCCACCGCTTGATTGCCTCCTTTTCCTCCCGGAGTCGTGGCAAAATCTCGCCCCACCAGCGTCTCTCCCGGTGCGGGTAACCGAGGAACCCTAGCGGCCAAGTCCATATTCAAACTGCCAAAAACGATAATACTCACGATTCATTGAGCATTTATGAATTACGCCTAATGTGTATTATTTGAAACCCTTTTGTGGCAAGGAAATGGGGAGTCAGGAATAGAGAAGGGAATTTGGGAGAAACGGGGGAGACGGGAGACAGGTTCAGTGACCAGTAACCAGTGACCCGTTTAATTCTGAACTCCGAACTCTGAACCCTCACCTCACTCCCAACCAGGTGAAGAAATCTTGAGCGGTGAATAGGTTGAGAAGGAGCAGCAGCAGGAAACCCAGCATGGCAAAGCGACCGTTAATCATTTCGGCGTAGCTGTTCCAGCCAAAGGATAGTTCTTCTGGGGAAGTCGCGGTCTCGTTGTCGGGGGTCGGGGTCGCAGCAGTTTGCTCTTCAGGATTCATGGCTGATTTTATCGGTGTGTTTTTCATAATGTATCAGAGGAGTTGGAGCGGGAAATCAACCCTCAAGCTCAAGGGCGTTCAGCGCTTCGCTAGCACTTCTGTCAACAAAGATTGCGGACGTTGTGGGTGCGGCCAGGCAAAAGCGTGGCGAAAGGCTGCATCTTGGCACGCTTGCAGTTGGCGAAAGTCAATGACATCCTGAGTCAAGAGATTTTCGTACTCAAACGGCAAACGAACATTATGCAACCCAGCATTGTCGGTACAAATGGCGATATCGACCCCCGCTTCCAAGCAGCGCTCAAAAACGACCTTGAGTTGATGGAGATCGTCGAGGGTTCCGGTTTTGAGATAGGTGGTGGGGCAAATTTCCAAACACTGCTGGCGTTGCGCCACTTCCTTTAACAGATGGGGGTGTTCCAGGGGAATTTGGATGCCGTGGCCGATCCGCATCAAGTACGGGAGAAGTTCTGGGTAACAGCCATCGGGGGTTTCGTATAGGTGTCCCGTGGTTTTCAGTCCGAGCGATCGCGCTTGTTGATACAACCCCACAAACTCATCCAACCGTTCGGCGTAGTGAGAGTCTCCCCCTGCCACATCTACCGCACAGACATACTCCTTTGCTTGTGCGGCCAGTTCCACGATCGCGCGATTTACCTCATAAGGGAGGCGGGAGTGTATGCAGAGAATTTGACTAACAACGATCGGATATTCGGGGACGCGAGATGCTTGGCCGACAATCTCTACAATCTCCGCCATTTGCTCGATCCGCTGGGTCTGACTCAAATCCTCAGATGTCCGCAAATAGGGCGTGTAGCGCAGTTCCAAGTAAGCTAAATTCTCAAAAATATACGCCCCGCGAATGAGGCGATAGATAAAGTAGGGAAGGGTTTCTGGAGTCTGGACGCTTTCCACCAGCGAGTGCAACTCTAGATACTCGTCGAGGGTGTTGCGCGGTTGGGTATAAAAGTCTTCAAAGGCTGAGTATTCGGGAAATTGCTCGGCCCGATCGCGATTATGCCGCTGGAAATACCGCCAGAGAATGCGAGGGACAACAGACCCCCCTAGGTGACGGTGTAAGTCTGCGTATAAAGCCATAGTCCTAACTTCAGATACTCAAGTTTTCTCAAGCGCGCGATCGCCTTGACACTTTTCACTACCAGTATAGATAATGGGAGATTGTGAAAACTGTCGCATTAATCTAATAGACCCTTGGCTAACGTTATTGTCATCGGAGCCCAGTGGGGTGATGAAGGAAAAGGAAAAATTACCGATCTACTCAGTCGGTCGGCAGATGTTGTCGTGCGCTACCAAGGTGGGGTTAACGCAGGACATACTGTCGTTGTCAAAGGCAAAACCTTTAAGCTCCATCTAATTCCTTCTGGCATTCTATATCCCGACACTGCTTGCATTATTGGCTCTGGGACGGTAATCGATCCCCAAGTCTTAATCGAAGAAATTGACAGCCTCGAAACCCTCGGCGTGGAAACGAAAAACCTCTGTATTTCCCAGACGGCACACGTGACCATGCCCTATCACCGCTTGATTGACCAAGCCTCAGAAGAGAAGCGAGGAGAGCATAAAATTGGTACGACCAAGCGCGGTATCGGCCCCACCTACGCTGATAAATCGGAGCGGACGGGAATTCGAGTCCTCGATCTACTCGATTCCGAAGGCTTGCGAAAGCAGCTTAAATGGGCGGTGAATTACAAGAACGCAGTTTTAGATAAACTTTACAATCTCCCTCCCCTCGACCCCGAAGAGGTCATCGCGCAATACCTTCAGTACGCCGATCGCCTCAAACCCTACGTTGTTGATAGCTCTCTGAAGATTGAGGAAGCCGTTAAAAAGCGCCAAAACATCCTCTTTGAAGGCGCTCAAGGCACGCTCCTCGACCTCGACCATGGTACTTATCCCTATGTCACCTCGTCCAACCCCATTGCTGGCGGTGCTTGTATTGGGGCGGGAGTGGGCCCGACAATCATCGATCGCGTTATCGGCGTTGCCAAGGCCTACACCACCCGTGTCGGGGAAGGGCCCTTTCCTACCGAACTGCACGGGGAAATTGGCGAAACGCTCGGCGATCGCGGTGCGGAATTCGGCACAACCACCGGCCGACGACGCCGCTGCGGTTGGTTTGATGCGGTGATCGGTCGTTACGCCGTGCGAATCAACGGCTTAGATTGTCTCGCTGTCACCAAGCTCGATGTCCTCGACGAACTCGACGAAATTCAAGTCTGCGTTGCCTATGATATCGATGGTAAACCGTGCCATCACTTTCCCAGCAACGCTCGCCAATTCGCCAAGTGCAAGCCGATCTACAAAACCTTACCGGGTTGGAAGCAATCAACGGCCGATTGCCGCACTCTAGAGGATCTTCCCAAGCCGGCACTTCGGTATCTTAAGTTCTTGGCGGAGTTAATGAATGTTCCCATTGCGATCGTCTCCCTCGGAGCTAGCCGCGACCAAACCATCGTCGTCGAAGATCCGATCCACGGGCCCAAACGAGCGCTGCTTGATGCGAGCGGCGTACCCGTTTAAACCTCGCGCTCTTTTTGCTTTATCCACTAACCACTCGCAATTAATTAAAGAACGATGTCAGTTACTGTTGAATGTCAAACCCGTCCCGAAGATAGCAAACCCAGAGCGCTTCGCCGCCAAGGCCTGATTCCAGCAGCTTTGTACGGACACAAGGGAACCGAGTCTATTTCCCTCACAGTCAAGGCAAAAGATGCTGAAATCTTGCTCAAACACGCCTCAGTCAATCACACCCTTGTCGATGTCAAGATTCCAGACCTCTCTTGGAACGGCAAAGCGTTAATTCGAGAAATTCAATCTCACCCCTGGAAGCGATATTTATACCACCTCAGTTTCTTTTCGGTTGCGGCCCAGGATACCCTCGATGTGGTGGTTCCTCTCCAACTGGTTGGCACAGCACCAGGAGTGAAAGAAGGTGGTGTCTTAGAGCAAATTCTCACGGAACTGCAAGTCCAGTGTCCCCCCGCAAATATTCCCGAATTCATTGAGGTTGATGTGTCTGGGTTGGCAATGGGAGAAAACCTCCACCTACGGGATGTGGCTTTACCCGAAGGCATTGTTGTAATGGATGAAATGAAGCGGACGATCGCCAGTGTTGTTGCACCCGCCTCTATGGGGGGGACAGCCGAAACAGAATCGGATTCGCTGGATGCAGAAACAGAAACATTTTCAACTTAGTTCGCTTAAGGGTCAATCGATTTGGTTTCTGTCAGGCTACAAGCAAATCAAGCTGATTTCCCCGAAAAATTCGCTTTTGGCAACCACTCGCGCGCAAGTATTTTGAGAAACTACTGTTGAGAGCGAGATCGCGACCGGCCAGGAAACATTTCCTGGCTTTTTTGCAGAGTTATTGAACTAGAAAATTCATGAGCAAGTACAACGTTTATGGCATCGGCAATGCCCTCGTAGACATGGAGTTTGAAGTCAGCACCGAGCTGCTCAAAGACCTCCGTATTGATAAGGGTGTGATGACGCTGATGGATGAGGCGCATCAGACTGAAGTTCTCGAACAACTAAAACAGTTTCCCAGCAAGCGTAGTTGCGGGGGATCGGCCGCGAATACGATTGTTGCGGTGAGTCAGTTTGGGGGCAAAAGTTTTTATTCCTGCAAGGTGGCTAACGACGAAACGGGATCGTTTTATCTCGAAGACCTGTTGCGCTGCGGTGTTGATACGAACCTCGTCGGAGAAGAGCGACCGGATGGCATTACAGGAAAATGTTTGGTTTTGGTTACGCCAGATGCCGATCGCACCATGAGTACTTTTCTGGGTATTACTGCCGATCTCACAGAAGATCGGATTTCTCCCGAAGCGCTAGCTGCGTCTGAGTACCTTTATATCGAAGGGTATCTTGTCTCTTCCCCGACGGCGAAAAAAACCGCGATCGCGGCCCGCGAACAGGCGCAGAAATTAGGAGTGAAAACCAGTTTTTCCCTCTCCGACCCCAATATGGTCAACTTTTTCAAAGAGGGGTTGCTCGAAATCATCGGGCCTGGAGTCGATTTCCTCTTTGCCAATGAGAGCGAAGCGTTGAAAATGTCTGAGACAGAGGATCTCAGCGAGGCGATCGCCTACCTCCAAACTCTGGCCAAAGGCTTTGCCATCACCAGAGGCCCCAAAGGATCGTTAGTTTTTGACGGCGATCGCGCGATCGAGATTGCGCCTCACCCCGTTCCTGCGGTCGATACGGTCGGTGCGGGGGATATGTATGCGGGAGCCTTCCTCTACGGCATCACCCACGGGATGACCTTCGTCGATGCTGGAGAGCTAGCTTCGTCAGCATCCGCCAAAATTGTGACGAGTTTTGGCCCCCGTTTGGCAACAGAGGACGTGCAAGCACTGATAAGACGCACGCAGTAAAACCTACTCACCCAGGATTTTAGCTTGAGAGTATGAAAAGTAAGGACGCAATGTTTGCGTCCTCAATTTTTAAGCACTAATTTCTACGAGATACATCACCTATAATTAATGTTGTTTAAAAAGGCAATCGATCCATCTGGGAAGCGCTAGACATGTCGGCGAAAAGACTGGCTCAAAATTCGACATCTGCAACGGCCGCGATCGCGCTCCTGCTGCTCTGTTGGTGTGGCTCGGCTCGCGGCTACAATGGCGACCATTTAGAGCAGTTAAAAGAAACAAAAAACTGCGTGGCCTGCGACCTCGAAGGTGCGCCGTTAGGCGGCTTAGATCTGCGCGGTGGGAATTTAGAGGAAGCCAACTTAATTAATGCCGATCTCAGAGCTACCAAATTAGAAGGAGTCAACCTCGTTCGTGCAAAATTAGAGAATGCGAATTTGCGAAATGCTAACCTCGGCGGTGCAAAATTAGAAGGAGCCGATTTAAGGCGATCGCAATTAGTGGGAACGCGGTTGTTTCGCGCGAATCTAGAAAATGCCGATTTAGAAAAAGCGAACTTAGAACGAGCGAATTTGAGCCACGCAAAATTACAGTTTGCGAACTTAACAGAAGCGAATTTAAAGCTCGTTAATCTGAGGAACGTTGATTTGCGATCGGCAACGTTAGCGATCGCCGACTTGAGCAACAGCAAGCTTCAAGAGGCCAACCTCAACGGAGCAGTCTTGGTGGAAGCCAACCTGTCCAATACAACGCTCAAAGAAGCCGATCTTCGAGGCGCAAATTTTGGAGCTGCAAATCTATTTCGAGCGAACTTAAAAGGGACAAAAATCAGCACGGAAACCATCCTCGACAGCAAATGGTTGTTAGTATGGGAGTTGGCGAACAAAGAGGTCATTGGTAAAGATTTAAGACGAGCCGATCTCAGCGGAGCGAATTTAGAAGCCGTTAATTTGGAAGGAGCCAATTTAGCCGAAGCAAACTTAGAAGGCGCTTACTTTTTTATTGTTGAGTTGCGAGGAAGTAACTTAAGTAAAGCAAATCTCAAAGAATCGCAACTCGTTTATACCAAACTCGGAAATTCTAACTTAAATCAAGCTAACTTGTTTGGCTCGGACTTACGCCATGTTGATTTTGAGAAAGCCGATCTCAGTCATGCAAATTTAGGAAATGCAAGACTCACCTCTGTCAAATTATTAGAGGCCGATTTGCGACAAGCAAACTTCACCGGCGCTATTTTCAATTCAGGCAATTTAATTGCAGCCAAGTGGCGCTTGGTTTGGGAAATTGTCACTCAAGGTGGGGAAGGGTTGGACTTGCGAGAAGCAGACTTAGAAGATGCCAACTTAGCGGGTGCAAATTTACGCAACGCTAGGCTATTTGATGCCAATTTGAAGCGAGCAAATTTAGAAAATGCGAATTTGGAACGAGCTTTTTTGAGCGGTGCAAATTTGGAAAGGGCAAAGTTAGAGGGAGCGAATTTAGAGGGAGCAATTGGGTGTAGAACCATTCGTCCCGATGGGACAGAAGGGGATTGTCAGTTCTGAGTTCAACACTTCTGGAGCGATCGCAGAAACACGAGCATTTTGACTCCCTTTTTAACCTGAGTTCTGGATAAGAAAAGGGACAGGTAGTAAGGTGAAAGTTGTATCATTCCATTCACCGAACCTGTCCTATGTCTAGTTTAGAAGCTCTGTTTTGCTCAGTCGATGATTTCTGCGAGAATTTTGAACCCCAATGGCACAAAACGTTGCTGACTCAAGGAGGAATCGGTCGAATTCGCTCTAAAAGCCTGTGTTTAAGCGAAATCATGACGATTTTGATTGCTTTTCATCAGAACCACTACCGAGATTTCAAGCACTTCTAAGCACCTAGTCAAAATTAATTACACATTGTGGTTTTGAAAAAAGACGCTACAGCAAGAGTTTTAGAGGAACACTATGGGCAATCTATTTTGTGTAAGTACTTATCTCAATCAAGTTCGGCAACAATGGCATTCAGCTTTCCCCGGACTGCCAAGTTACCATCGATTCGTGGAGTGGATGCCCTCGACATTACAGCCTCTATGTGTCTATCTCAAACAGTGTTTTGGCAGTTGTACGGGGATAGGGTTTGTCGATGCCACCTGCCTCAAAGTCTGCCATAATCGCCGAATTTCTCGTCATAAGGTCTTTGATGGCATAGCCCAGAGAGGAAAAACCTCAGTGGATTGGTTTTTTGGCTTTAAGCTTCACAGGCGTGGTCAACGAGCAGGGGGAACTCTTAAACGCCTCTCTGACTCCGGGTAACATTGACGATCGCGTTCCGGTTCCCAAGCTCCTCGAAGGTCTGTTTGGTAAGATTGAGGCGCGATCGCGGTTACGTCTCGGCCAAACTCGCTTCTCAACTCCTTCAAGAATGGGGGATTGAGTTCTTTGCGCTCACCGAGGCGCAATATGAAGTCGAGGCACGCGGAGGTTTCCTCCGCTTGTGCAATCGACTTGTTGAAGAATAAGCTGATGCGCCTTCATGACAAGCTACTCTCTCGTAAGCGCTCCATTATTGAGACGATGAACGATCAACTCAAGAAGATCTCCCAAATTGAGCATTCGCGACATCGCTCGCCCGTGAACTTTTGCGTCAATGTCCTGTGTGGATTGATTGCCTATTGTCATCAACCGAAGAAGCCGAGTCTTCATCTCGACTGGCTTTTAGCTCCATCGGCTTAACCCGAACTCAGGTTTTTTACCCCATGAGTTCTCCTCATTTAAATAACGAATGGGTCACCTCACTCGGTAGAGGCGCGACTTGGCAAAGTTCCGAATTGAGTCATGTTTGTCTCAGTCGAATAGAGTTCGGCAATCGGCGGGAATCTGCGATCGCGACGGCTTTTCGTAGGAGAAATAGAACGAGGGGTTTTTGCCTTTTGCCAATAACCTAGCCGGGGGAAGCAGCGATCGCGATTAACCATTCGCGAAACTCGCGCAACAGCGCATTTTCCCCCATTTCACCTTGCCTTTTCAAAAAATCTAAAATAACGGACTTCGACAAAATCGGTAAAACCTGAGAGCGTTCTCGTTCCTCATAAGTCCCATCGCTTAAACAATAGATTGATAAGCCTTCCCCATTGAATCGCCAAATTTCCCCAACTCCTAACGCCCCATAAATCCCCAGCCGATTTAAAGAACTGCTTGTAATATCCACCTCAATGGCCAGATCGGGAACGGGGTCAACGGTGAAATCAAACTGGGTCTTCCCCCGCGCGAACGACTCGTTCGTAATGTAGTAGCATTCGTCCGGTTCGATGCCTTTTTGTAAATCTTCTCGACTCAAGATTGTCGAGCCGAGGCTGGCAATCTCTAAACCTAAAACCTCTGTTGTCGTCTGTACCAATCTCCCCAGAAAGCCTTTATTAATTTCGTGTTCTGGCAAGGGAGTCATAATTTCTAACGAGCCTCGATCGTAGGTTAATTGTTGACTGGGATTTTCGGCCAAATCTAATAACAAAGCCCGATAGGTTTCCCAGCGCACTCCCGTCAAGAGCGTTCGGATTTCCGGTTTGAGTGCCGTTTGAGTCGCCATCGTTATTCTTGCCATTTGTTTGCACTAACGATCGTTCTAGAATTATGACACAGACCCAAAGAGAAAGGAACGTTTGTACGCGCGACTTGGCAAACATCTCTCAAGTGAAATTGATACCCAAGAGAGCCTCAAACAATTATGTCGTGTAGAAAAATGCTCTATTTTCAAGAACTTGCGATCGCGTTTTGGGGAAGCGCACCTTGCATTTTCCTCAACCAATCAATTAAACTTTCCAACTGCTTGCTGGGTTTAAGAACGCCTAGCCCTCTCACAGTGACTTTCTTGGGACTGTAAACAAAGCGAGATTGCAGGTGTTTGGGTAAGTTTTCTTTCAAGAGTTTCCACGCCGGTTCTTCCATCGGCGTTTCCAGAAGAACGTGTTGTTTTCCCTCAGGTTTGATACGCGAGAAACCGAGAGATTTAGCGATTTGTTTGAGTTCGATAATTTGGAGAAGTTGTAAGGTAGGGGACGGAATTTCGCCGTAAAGATCGTGCCAGTCGGCGGCAATTTGTCTCAATTCTGCTGGGGAATTTGCCAGCGCGATCTCGCGGTACGCATCCATCTTGCGATCGGGGTCGGGGATATAATCGGCGGGAATAAAAGCGGTGAGTTTGAGGTCAATTTGCGTGTCGTCTACCTTAGGAATTTCTTGTCCTTGAATTTCTTGAATGGCCTCTTGCAACATTTCCATGTAGAGGTCAAACCCGATCGCGTTCATCTGTCCGGACTGTTCTGCACCCAACAGCGTCCCCGCACCGCGAATTTCCAGATCTCGCATTGCCAGTTGATATCCCGATCCGAGTTGGGTAAACTCTTGCAGGGCCCGCAACCGCTTCTTCGCCGCATCGGTTAATTGTTTTTGCGAGGGGTACAGCAACCACGCATGGGCCTGAATTCCCGCACGGCCGACCCGGCCTCGCAGTTGGTAGAGTTGCGACAGGCCAAATTTTTGCGAGTCTTCGACAATAATGGTATTAACTCTGGGAATATCCAACCCAGACTCAATAATGGTGGTGCAAACGAGGATGTCTGCGTCGCCGTTGTTGAAGGCCAGCATTGTTGCTTCTAACTGTCCTTCGTCCATTTGTCCGTGCGCGATCGCCAGTTTTGCACGGGGAACCATTTGACGCAGTTGCGCCGCCACCTCCTCAATTCCCTCGACACGAGGAACGACATAAAAGACCTGGCCGCCGCGATCGAGTTCGTTGCGAATGGCGGTTCTCACTGCTTCTGGGTTGTAGGGGGAGAGGTGGGTTTGGATGGGACGGCGAGAGGGAGGCGGCGTGGTAATTAAACTCATCTCCCGAATTCCCGACAGGGACATATAGAGGGTTCGGGGAATTGGGGTTGCGGTTAGCGTGAGGACATCAACGTGTGTTTTTAGGGTTTTAATTTTCTCTTTTTGATTGACTCCAAATCGCTGCTCTTCGTCTACGACTAGGAGTCCTAAATCTCTGAATTTTACGGCTTTTCCGAGAAGCTGCTGCGTCCCCACGACGACATCTAACTCACCACTCGCAAGGCGTTTTAAAATATCTTTTCGCTCGCTCGCCGTGCGGAAGCGATTGAGCAAACCAATCTCGATCGGATAGGGAGAAAATCGCTCTTTGAGGGTGTGATAGTGTTGTTGGGTTAGGATGGTCGTCGGGGCTAGAAATGCCACTTGTTTGTGACCGCTTGCGATCGCTTTGAAGACGGCGCGTAGGGCCACTTCTGTTTTGCCAAAACCAACATCGCCGCACACCAGTCGATCCATCGGGCGATCGCTCTCTAAATCGCGCTTGACATCTTGAACGGATTTAACTTGATCGGGTGTTGGCTGGTAAGGAAAGGAGTCTTCTAATTCTGCTTGCCATGGCGTATCCGCAGGGTAAGCATAGCCAGTTTGTTTAGCTCTTTTTGCATACAATTCGAGCAAATCGATAGCCACTTTTTTAACGGCTTTGCGAACTTTGTTTCTCGCTTTTTCCCATGCTTTACCTGACAACTTATTCAGTTGCGGGGGACGACCTCCCGTTTGTCGGAAGCGAGACAGGGTATCAAAACTATCGGCGGGAATTCGCAGCAAGCCGTCGGCGTATTTGATGGCTAAATATTCGCGCATTTCTAACTTTTCTAATTTCAGAAACTTCCCGATTCCGTGACGCTTGTGAACGACATAATCTCCCGGACGTAACTTATCGAGATCGACTTTCTTAGAGGTCGCACGGCGGCGCTTGCGAATGTATCCGGGAGTGGCGAGGGAGTGCTGTCCAAAAAATTCGCGATCGCAAATCACGGCAATGCGAAATGTGGGTAAAATAAACCCTTCTAATTCCGCCAATCCCGAATATTTAAGGGCAATGGGAGTATAGCGATCGCGCAACTTCTCAATCGCCGGATAATCTTGAGGGTTGGGAACAAACCGGGCCGTACAATCGTGTTCTTGCAACAGTGCAACCGAACGAGAAGGTTGAGCGGAAATCAGCCAAGTGGAAAACCGATCTAGCATCATATTGCTATAAATTTCTCGCTTCCCTCGTAAAATTTCCGCTAACTTGGCAAACTGATGTGGAAGAACGGGAATGGGGCGCGAAGCCAGATTAAACCCTTCAGCATTTTCTTCTGCGAGTTCGGAGAGATAAAGCTTACAAAAAAGCTCCGTCCGCGGCCAAGAATCGTCAAAAGAGCGATGAATTTTGGGCAAAGTTTCCCCCAACTTCGACAAACCTTCCCACTGCTCCTCAACCCCTTCCAACCAGCGATCGCTATGAGCGCGACACTGTTCTAACTCATCAACCGCGATCGCAGTATTTTTCGGTAAATAATCGAGTAAAGATGCAGGATTTTCAAAAGCGACACCGAGGAACTTTCGCAAGCTCTCTTGAGTCTTTTCTTCCTCCTTTAAAACCGCAGAAATAAGACTCGAAAAACTCGTTGGCGTTAAAACCAACCGGTCAACTTTATCGAGAGAACGCTGAGTTGTGGGGTCAAACTCCCGCATTTTCTCCAACTCGTCCCCAAACCATTCCAAGCGAACCGGTAACTCCGCCGAAACCGGGAAAATATCCACTAAATCCCCGCGACGACTCCACTGTCCCTCTGTCTCAACCAGAGACACCCGTTCGTACCCCAACCGGGCCAATTGCCGATCGAGGCTTTGTGACTCCTCTGTCATCCCCACTTCTAGGGTCAAACAGTAGGCTGCAAACACATCTGGCGGCGGGAGGTGGGGTTGGAGCGATCGCTCCGTCGCCACAATTGCCACAGGAGATTGACCGCTCTGCCGTCCGAGCGCCGAAAGTACCTGCATCTGCCCCCAAATCATCTCAGATTCTGGGTCAAAAGGCTCGTAAGGCGATGATTCTGAGGTGGGATAGAAAAAAACTTGTTTCCACCCCATTGCCTCTAATTGGCTCGTCCAGCGCCCAGCTTCCTCCAGAGTCGCGCAGACAACCAGGAGATTCTGCTCCTCCACTTGAGCGAGAGCAGAGGCCAGCAATCCCTTTGGCAAACGAGGCGCGCCGTTGAGATGCAGGGATTTTTGAGCTTGCAGCTTGCTGTAGAGTTCTTGGGTGAGGGGCGATCGCGCCAGAGTGCGAATTACTGAAGAAAAAGTCATGGCGGCCAGAGGTCAGTAGGTGCTAATCTCGCAATGCGGAATTTAATTGTAAGGTGTTCGGCGATTTCAATTTTCGGCGAGACGCTTTTCCGCAGCCTTGCGCTGTCTTTGACGAGTTGCGGTCGCCGCGCGCAACGCTTTCAGCTTATAAGGGTCGGCATCTTTGCGCCAATAGAGGCGGTGATTGACCAGTTTGAGGCAATTGTCCTCCAGACATTGAAGCCATCCTTGGCGCTGGCGGATCGCCTTGGGATTGTCAAACAAACCGCGATCGCGCTCTTGTCGAGTCAGTTTGGCGAACTTCTCGTAGTGGGGATAGTCCGGCGCAACCAACGCATCTTTCTCGTGCAGGATCGGCGGGTTGTCGCGATCGCACTCCCAATAGCGAACGTCCAAATCTCGCAGATCGATCTGCATTCGCGCGTGCAAGGCCGGATGCGGATCGCTGTCAAAGTCGGGATAGGACAAATAAGAAATTTTCGGCGCTTTGAGGTGAAATGCGATCGCCGTCACCGACTCCAACCGTCCGATCGTTCGACTCGCGCACCCTTCATAAAGGCGCAGCAGCGGATCGAGTCTTTCGAGCGTGCTGATATGAACCCGGAAGGAACTCTCGAACAGCTTACCCACCGGACTGAGACAACAGAGATCGGCAATATTGTCCAGATCGCCGACGCTAAACAGCATCATATCAGCGAGCAAACAGGCTTTTTTGTAACTGCCAAACAACGCTTTAAAATCTTCCTTCGCCTGGCGACTTAACTCAGACGCGCGCAGCCGCTTGCCGAAATGGGACAGCGCGAGATAAACTTTCAGGTCTTGGCGGCGCTGCTCGGCGATCGCGTCCCACTCCTCCTCATTGGTCGCTTGCAAGATCGTCTTGAAGGCGCGGCGAAAATTGCCAAATTCCGCTAAAATCTCCTCCTCCTGCAGCAATTCACCCTTTGCTGGGAGTCGTCCTCGTTCGGTGACAAAACCCATCAACGGCGCGAGCATCTGTTCGTAATCTTCAAAATTTCTAACCTTGGCCCGCACCCGTGGCGTGGTGGCGCGAGAGCGAAAGCGAGAAGCGCGGAAGATCTCCGCCTGCGCTTCATCTCGAAACGCGAAATAAATCCCCAAACCGACGGGAACCGAATTGACCTCCAGAACTTGGTCGATGTAGATTTTCAGTTCCTCCTGTTCGTAGTACTTCTGAAAGGTGTTGCGGCGCGTAATAATTCCATCCCCATAGGCAATTTGGCCACTGGCGCGATCGCTAATCAGAACTTGGGCCGCAACAATCAAAACCTTTTGCGCCAGTCCCCAGGCCTTCAGCAGCGCCTCTCGCCGTTCGGCCGGATCTTCAATCACATTGATGACATAGCCGAGATTGACAACATCCGCAGGCTTACAAGGGCGATCGGGACAGTAATATGGGTCCCATCCCGCACTCGCATATCCCTTCCGAGCCAACAGCTTAACATCGCTCCCATAGCCGCAACCGCAGTCAAAAAAGGTGGTTCCCGGCGCGAAGAGTTCCGCTTCTAAAGCAGCGCGTACCGGACGGGAGAGCTGCTTGCGTACCATTGCCGCTTTGTGGCGTTCGATGCGCGGTTGAAAGACAGAAGTCGCTTTCGAGTCCAATTTTCGCAGCCGGTGGCCGCGAATCTCAACCCCGTGATGTCTCAACCGCTGCAACCAAGGCTGGCGAGTGCCAATGAAGCGAGAATTCTCCAACAATCCTAACGCTTCTTCCTCGTGCGTGAGTCGAGCAAACTCGGCGTAACGGGGATAGTCAGGAGTCACAAAAGTTTCTTTGCGATGAAGAATGGGAGGATTCGCCGAGGTGCGATAGTCTCGATATTGAGATTCTTCGGTTTGCAAATTGACCGCGTAACTGCCTTGAAGAGCGGGATGAGGGTCGCCGTCAAAGTCGGGATAGAACAGGTAAGAAATCGACGGTTTCTCGGTGTTAAACTTCACAAGGGTGGCTTCCTCCGGCAAAGAGCCAATCTGTCGAGCTTGGCGTTCGTAAGCTTGCAGTTGCGGGTCGAGATCTCCCAAAGCGCTAGCGTGAATGTAGAGAGCTTTGGGTAAGTGCTTGCCAACCGGACTGTGCTGGCACTTGAGAACAATCTCGTTGAACTGGTCGTTATTAAATTCCATGGCGATCGCCCGACGCGCCGACATCCTGAATATTGTATAGCGGTTCTCGCAGGCGGGAGCGCGAGTTTAACGGTTGGTGCAGCGATTGCACAGCTATTCAGCGCCTGAGAACCTGCGAAAAGATATAAGTCATTAGACACAATTCAAGATCGCTATAAGGGAAGACAGTAGGTAATGGAACGGATTTGAAGGCAGCTTAAAAAGCTTGACTACAGTATTCGTTCGTGGCTCTATTTTGATTTTTCTAAAAGTTATCATTAAATTAATTCCAAAAATGACAAAAAACCTCTTATTTATTTGTAGTCAAAATCGGCTGCGAAGTCCGACCGCAGAAGCTGTTTTCTCGGAATACGAGGGATTAGAAGCAGATTCAGCCGGAATCGATCGAGGTGCGGATTTCCCATTGTGTAACGAAGCAATTCAGCGATCGGATATCATTTTTGTGATGGAAAAATCTCATCGTCGCAAGCTCTCCCAAAACTTTCAACCTTGGCTGAAAGACAAGCGAGTCATTTGTTTGGATATTCCCGATGAATACGAATATATGGAGCCAGCTTTAGTGCAGTTGCTGAAGAAAAAAGTTTTGCCGCTTCTTGGAACTTTTTAAGTTGTGCAATTCTGTACGGGACAAAAACGGAATGCACAGGAAATAAGACTCATCTCGACGCGATCGCGAACTTATCGTCATCGCGAAACCAGAGGCGAGTGACTTCTTCCTTGATGCCGAAATAAGCAGATAAAGCTCAAGTCAATAACAACCAATAATCAACTTGTCAAGATGCACATCTGTTGACTGCACCTCTAAGGCTTTTGTTAGCCAATCGAATCTATGCTTCTTGCTGCCAGCAGGAGTTTAACCAACTGACGAGTTCTTGGCGACTGCCTCTAAGTTGCTTGATGATGCTCCAAAGCTGAATTGCTTGGATTGGGGCGCGTAGAGAGACTGTCAGCGGTTGATTGCTCGCACAGTGACAAGGAATATTGAGTTCCTGCAGGCGGTGATAAACCAGCCAGCGCTCTCCCCAACAAATCTCAACAATTTGACTTGACCCTTCTTCCAGGTTTAAATCATCCATTTTTTTAATCAGAAAGATTCTCATCCGCCGATCGCGCTTGAGAGAATTTTGCGATCGCCGCGCGATCGAACAACTCAGTGCTATCTAATCAGTTTAAGCTAATTAGAATAAATTCTCAATAAACTCTCTCGAAAAGATTATGCAATAAGCTTTGTGATTCCCGCAAAAGCTTTTCTTTAGGGAGTTTCAAGCCCCTAGACTATTTCAAGTGCAATCGTTAAGATGAAATCGAGCAACAAATCAAACTACTTAATTGAGAATCGGAGAACGCTATTATGTCTGCAACTCAGGGATTACTGCGCGCCTTTGGCGACATTGAAGACAATCTTATTGGCTTAGACAAAAGCGTCACCACACCCGTGTGCGAGGGACTCAACGAAGTTCTTGCCAGCTTCCAGGCGCTGTATTTGCAGTATCAAAAACACCACTTTGTGGTGGAAGGTTCCGAGTTTTACTGCCTGCACGAATTCTTTGCCGAAAGCTATGAGGCCGTCCAGGGTCACGTTCACGATCTCGGCGAACGCCTCAATGGAATTGAGGGTATTCCCGTCGCCAGTTTTGCCAAGCTGGCTGAGTTGTGTTGCTTTTCTCCCGAAGAGGAAGGCGTTTACAATTGCCGCCAGATGGTTGCCAACGATCTCGCTGCCGAACAGGCAATTATTAAAATCTTACGCCGCTATGCTGCTCAAGCTGAAAGTCTGGGCGATCGCGCCACTCGCTACCTCTACGAGAAAATCTTACTGGACACCGAAGAGCGAGCTTACCACCTCGGACATTTCCTTGCTCCGGATAGCCTGACCCTAGGGTTTGTCGGGAATGGCAACTAAGAAAAGTGCGTTCGGGATAAGCAAAAACGCTCATTCTCTCGCGATCTTGCGTCCAAAATACTCTTAACTCGAACGGAGGTTATCCGACAAAAAAGGGGGAGACAAAACGCTCTCCCTTCCTCCTCTTTATCCATTCTGTTCGACGCATTCTCAGAGTGCCTCAAAGCGCTTCGATATCCCGTTCCCCCGTCCGCAACCGAATCGTTTGTCCCACAGAACTGACAAAGATTTTTCCGTCCCCAACTTGCCCCGTTCTTGCCGCCATCAAGATCTTTTCAATCGCCATATCCACCTGAGTATCTTCGACCACTAGGGCAACTTTCAGCTTCGGCAGAAACTCAACCTTATATTCAGTCCCTCGATAAGTCTTTGTCTGTCCCTTTTGCCGTCCAAACCCTCTCACGTCCGAAACGGTCATCCCCACAATTCCAGAGTTAACCAAAGCGGCCTTTAAGTCTTCCAACTTTGAGGGACGGATAATTACTTCTATTTTTTTCACGTTCTCACTCCTTACCCGTTGTGCAACATCTGGGCGTTAAGACCAGCATAGTATGCACTTACACAACAGGAAATATTTTTGTATTTTTCATTACATTTTTGAAATTACGTCGGATGCGATCGCGCAAATCTTGCCTACGTCTTGGGGCGAAAAACTTGAATGGCGTTGGTATTGCACTCTAAATAAGGAGCGCCAATTAAGTCGAGGCAATAGGGAATCGCCGGAAAGACCGCTTCGAGACATTCCTGAATCGATTTGGGTTTGCCAGGTAAGTTGACAATCAGCGCATTACCTCGAATTCCAGCGGTTTGCCGCGAGAGAATTGCGGTCGGGACGTACTGCAACGAAACCGATCGCATCAACTCTCCAAAACCAGGGAGCATTTTCTCGCAAACGGCCGTTGTTGCTTCTGGAGTTACGTCTCTCGGTGCGGGGCCGGTTCCGCCAGTTGTAACCACCAGGCAGCATCCTTGTTCGTCAATCATCGCTTTTAAAGCGGTTTCAATGCTTGCACGATCGTCGGGAATCACTTGATAAATGGGTTCCCATTCACTGAGAAGATAAGCGTTGAGCAAGTTAATAATCGCCTCGCCGGAGAGATCGTCGTACAATCCCGCACTAGCGCGATCTGATGCGGTTAAAATTCCAATGCGAATGTTCATTTGAGGACGAACAGAAGTGCATTATCCAGAGTAACAGAGGTTCGCGGCGAAGATCGCGAATCTCCATTGTCTTAGCAAAGGGCTTGAAGATAAGGTAGAACTATGCAAAAACGATCGGGCAAAAAAAGAAATTGACGAACGCAAATCCACAAGCTTTTGAACTAAAAATTGGTTGGCTTTACCCAACGCTTATGAGTACCTATGGCGATCGCGGTAATGTCATCTGCTTGCAAAAACGATGTCAGTGGCGCGGCATTCAAACTTCAATTGTTGAGTTAGATCGACAAGCAGAAGCGGGGGCTTTTCAGAAGATCGATCTCTTGGTCGGAGGAGGCGCGCAAGACCGACAGCAAGAGATTGTCATGCGCGATTTGCAAGGTGCAAAAGCTGAGGCAATGCGTCAGATTCTGGAGGACGGAATACCGGGAGTTTTTACCTGCGGTTCGCCTCAACTTCTGGGACATTACTACGAACCGGCTGTCGGCCAGAGGATTGAAGGGTTGGGGATTTTAGACCTGGTTAGCAAGCATCCAGGACTGGAAGCGCGTCGCTGTATCGGCAACGTCGTGTTTGAAATTACGGCTTCGCCTCTGGCTGAAGAATTGCAAGGGATTTTAGGAAAAAAACCGGTGGTGTTGGGGTTTGAGAATCACGGCGGACGAACTTACTTGGGGAATGTCAGTCCTTTAGGCAAAGTCATTAAAGGGTATGGGAACAATGGGGAAGATGGAATGGAGGGCGCATTTTATTGCAACGCGATCGCAACCTACTCCCACGGCCCGCTTTTGCCGAAAAATCCCTTTCTTGCAGATTGGCTGATTCAAACCGCCCTCGTGCAAAAATATCAACAAGCGATCGCCCTCAAGGATCTCGATAATGACCTGGCACTGCAAGCGCGTGCTGCCATGTTTAAACGCCTTGACGTATCCGTTTGAACCGAGAAGACTTAAACTGGTAGAAACTGCAAAAGTAAAATGCAAAACCTAGATTGAACCGGAACTTTGCATTTTTGCCTTGAAGATTGTTTCAGCGCCATCGGCTCGAAAAAAGCGCGCCGATCGCTCCCAATACCACTCATTCACGAAAAGTCATGTCCGGAAATGTCCTAGAACGAAGTGCGACTGGCATTCTCATTCTCATTATCCCCATTGCCTTTAGCCTAGTTGTGCTATATACCGCTTGGCCGCTGCTCCTGGCCTTGGCGATCGCAATTGTTGCCTTGAAGATTTGGCAGCAATATCAATGGCAAAAATGGAGCCAGCAAGTGAACCCCTTCTTCAACCAACTTGTGAAAGACAACCAAGGATGTATTACCCCTTTGGATTTGTCAGTCAAAGCGAATTTGAACGCCGCAGCCGCCAAGCGTTACCTTGACAAAAAGTCAGAGGAATATGGCGCGCAGCGCAAAACCCATCAGTCCCAAGGAACAACAGTCTATTACTTCCTAACTGCAAGTGCGTTGGGTAGCGTTTTTGACAGTAGCGATCCGGCCTGGGAACTTGAGGAAGAAGAGCGATCTCCCGCCATCGCTGTTGAGAAGGAGACTGCCAGGGAATCAAGCCATATCGCCGTTACGACAGCTCCCTCAACCTTAATCCAAACCGAGCTAGCAAAGCGCCTGAAGGTCAAAGATTACAAAATTAGTCGGCGCAAATCCGATCCCAATTTTTCCCAGTGGACTCAAACCCTAGACCCGGATGGCATTGCTTGGGAATATTCGCCCCTGGATAAAATGTTCGTTGCGCGGCCCAACTAGTGCTTTGTCAATCAAACATTGATGAGTAAAGGAGAAGGGAAAAGGTTTAAAGAGCAAACGTTGGCATCGATCGGCAATTCATCACTTCTTCCTTGACAGACCACTAGAGCTGATAATCTCTCTTCTGTAACTCTAGGCAGAGGAAAAACACAAGTCATCCCAAAAGTAGACCAAATAGCGCAAACAATCGAACTCATTCATCTTTTCAATTAGTCTAGGAAAACCGAGAGAAAGTTACAGTAGGTATCTACACATCTGACTGTCGAAATGGCTTTTCTCGCCGGTTTCATTGTCTCCATCAGGGGTTTGAGATTTTCCTCTCTATTTTATTCCCTCAGAGTGACAGAAGAGAGATGATGTCGATTCGTGCGATCGGATACTATATTTAGACACTCAAGTTAAACAGTTTAGAGGCATCCAATAGTTGGAGGTTGAATGCGGTGGCTGAAGAGCGCTTACGAGTTGCAACAGTGCACCCCCTTGCTCTGAGTTTCTTTTCTGGTGCAATGGGACTCGATCTCGGTCTAGAAAAAGCAGGAATTGAAGTGATTCTCGCCTGCGAGAGCGATCGTGCTTGCCGAGAAACCATTAAGCTGAATAAACCGGAGATTGCCCTCCTAGACGACATTCGCGACTATACTCCCCAGCAAATTAGAGAAGCTGCGGGTTTAACTGCCAAAGATGATATCGATCTTGTTGTGGGCGGCCCGCCTTGTCAAGCGTTTAGCACGGCGGGAAAACGGAAAGCCTTCCACGACGATCGCGGTAATGTTTTTTTAGACTACATTCAAAAGGCGATCGCTCTACGACCTAAATTTATTGTTATCGAAAATGTCCGCGGTTTATTATCTTGTCCGCTACAACATCGGCCGCACAATCAAAGAGGGAAAAATTTTCCTCCTCTCTTGCAAGAAGAGAGCAAAGGAAGTGCATTATTTCATGTCATTGGCCGGTTGAGGCAGAACGGCTATTCTGTTTCCTTTAACTTATATAATTCTGCTAATTTTGGTACACCTCAAATTAGAGAAAGGGTCGCGATCGTTTGCGCGAGAAATGGGAAAAAAGTTCCCTACTTAGAACCGACGCATTCCCAGAGCAGTCAATTCAATCTTCCTCAATGGCAAACGTTTTATGAGGCAGTGCAGGGTTTAGAAAAAGTCCTAGCCGGGAGACAAAGAGGACTCAAAGGTAGATAAGGCAAGCTCCATAGCTCGTTGACCTTTTCGGGAATCCCTTATCCAACGACGATTAATTTGTAAAAGTTCATCCACAGTTTTTTGACATCAA
>Ga0207422_1001035_pt1 | contig 66480 bp, 61 predicted proteins | sample MarCyaLeptolynsp_FD_187757 | JGI IMG/M metagenome (GOLD analysis project Ga0207422, IMG submission 187757) | Marine cyanobacterial communities from Panama - species 1 Leptolyngbya sp. (SPAdes) | ecosystem: Environmental > Aquatic > Marine > Unclassified | place: Panama: Panama City | collected...
CCCCCCTGCGGCTCGCGTAGGTAACCCGTCTCGAGCGCTTTTGCATAGGCGTCGCGCGCCGCGTCGAGTTCGCCGAGTTCATGCAGTGAGCGCGCCAGCCGGAAGCGGTTGGTGGCGTTGCCGGCGTCGTTGCCGAGCAGCGCGCGGTAAGCCGTTGCCGCCGCAGTCCACTCCTGGGCAGCAAACCGTTCGTCCGCGTTCTGCTGCGCGTCCGCTGCAGCAGCTACCGGAGCGGCGCAAGCGACCACTCCAACGGCAAGCAGGTACATCGCTCTGCGGTACCAGGGCCGCTCTTCGAAAGAAGTCAAAGCACACAACATGATCACACCCGTTCAACAATGGATTTGTTCTGCAGAGCCGCGCGCATGGCTTTGGCAGACGTCTGCAGGTCCGATTCGATTTCCTTGAATACGCCTTCGATGGCTTTGGCGAGCCTGGGTAGGGCGTCGTCGACCCTTTGCGCCTCGTTGCGACCGCGGCGGGTCAGCCTGATCAGCTTCTTGCGCTTGTCGCGGGGGTCCGCCGAGCGCTCGATGAAACCCATGTCGGAAAGCTGGGCGAGACGCTGACTGATCAGCTGATGCGAATAGCCAAGGTCGTCCGACAGACGAGCGATACTGGCGCTGCCGTTGCCGAGGAGGTAGAGCAGCGTTGACACGGCAGGCGACGGTGCGGAAATCCCCAGTGTGCTGAACAGTTCATCACTTTGCAGCGTAATGAGTTCCCTGAGCTTGTGCAGGTGCCGGTCGAAGAACGCGGCGCCGTACGGCTGGTAGTCGAACTTGGGCATGATGCTGATAGGCGAGGCACTATTTATACAAGGACTTGTATAGTAATTGCATAAATACGCCGCGAGTGCAAGCGAGAAGGCCGGTTCCATGGCGCACAGCCGGGCGGCGGCGTTTCGACACGCCGCGGGTAGCGTCAGGAGTGCCGGGTTGCCGGGTGCTCTAGGGTTCGGAGCCGGCCTGCCACAGCGCGTCGAAGCGAGCCTTGAGGCTGCCGGCGAAATCTTCGCCGTCGACGGCCAGTGAGGTGTCGTGATAACGGAAGTACGAACCCGAGGTCCAGTTGTGCGAGCCGACGACGGCGCGGGTACCGTCAATGACGACAAATTTGGAGTGCAGCAGGTTTTCCGTGGTGTCGGTGCGCACCGGCACGCCATGATCTTTCAGGAAGGTAATGGCGGCTGCGTTGATCGTGCGCGACCCGTAGGGGTCGTCGTCACTGTCCCGATCGAGCAGCACCCGGACTGCACGACCGTTGTCATGGGCGCCAGCCAGCTGCTTCAACAACCTGTTGGTTGGATGCCGGGCGCTCGTCAGGCTCATGAAGAACATGGCTACGTCGATGCTTTTCGTCGCTGCGCCGAGCAATGTCTCCATGCGCGGCAGGTAGGACTCGTCTTCGAGAATCTCGACGCTCTTCGCTGCCGTACTGGCCGGCAGCTTCGCGGCCGGTTGCGGCAAATCGGGGCGCTGTTTGCCGAGCCGTGTGTAGGGGTGAGGCTCGCTTGCAGCAAACGACGCAAGTGTCTCTACGGCGTCCAGCAGTCGGTCCGCGGCGTTGTCTGCCGGCTGCCGCTTCAGCAGGTTAGCGAAATCCTTGTCGAATTCGCCGGCGTAGGGTGCGGATACCGAATGTTCCGAGAAATCCAGCATCAGCGAAAGCCGTTCGGCTCCGGAGTTGTTGACGCCGACGACGCGTTGCGCAATGTCGGCCGGCGCGGCAAAAGCGCCTTGCCGGCGCCGGGATTCGATGGATCGTCCGGCCGTTACCGGACCAAGTACCGGCAGCGGTTCGAGTTCCGCTTCGCTCGCGCGGTTGATCGGCACGCGCTCCCTGAGCGCAAGCAAACGGTCCAGCCCTGCACCGCCAGCCGCCAGGTCGCAACCCGGTAACCCGGGCCTTGCGCCGTAGCGGCGCCTGAGGATGCCGCCGGTCGCCTCGTGCAGCAGACGCACGCAGGCGCTCGTGCATTCGGCTTTGCTCCATTCGGCGTCCGCTACCGGCAATCCCCCGGCGCTCGACAATACTGCCGACACGATGGGCCGCAGCGACTCGTTCGACGGTTGGTTGCCGGAACCGGCAAGGTTTCGAAGCCGATCGAGGGCGTCGTCCGTCGCGACGGTTTGCCAGTCAACCAAGAACATTGAAACCATCCTCCTGACCCGTTGCCCAGCGCTCCTGAAAACGCGACGCGAAATAGGCGGCGAGTTCCGCGTTCTCGACGAACACGCTGTCCTGGCGCTGTCCGCCCAGCGCCCCCGGAGACCAGTTATGCGAGCCGAGCAAACAGCGGGTGTCGGATACGAGCATTTTGGTGTGCACGGATCGCTGTGCGGTTGCGGCAACGAGCCGGGTGGGGACTCCGAGTGACTGCGCCCGGGCACGTGAAGCGAGACAGACATCCCGGATGCGGGTGTTGTCTCTGGAGCCGCCGATCAGGAGCCGGGTGTCCGTACCTTGCCAGGCGAGGGCGGCGAGTTCGTGCAGCAGGCCGTCGACGAGCAGGTTCCCGTCTTCGGCCGGGTCGGTATCGACAATGAACAGCATGCAGTGGCAATAGTGGACGGCAGACCGTATGAACGTCGTCGCCGTTGCGGCGTAGTCGGCATCGGATACGAGCGCAACGCCCGCCGGCGCGACGCCTACGGTTTGTTCAGCCATCCTTCGAATCTCCCAGCAAGGTCCGCAGGGCGTCGCTCAGCAGCACTTCGGTTTCGTCGAGCCAGAACAGGGCTTCGGCCAGTCGGTCGTACTCGAAGCCCGACGCTTCTGCGTGGTGTGCGCGGTAGGCGGCCTGTACTTTCTCGCTCTCGGCCAGCAACCACGGATCGCCGTCCAGTAACGGACGCGCCAGGTCGAGAAAGTAAAGGCGCGTTTCTGCAAGGTGACGGGACAGCTCTGCGCGGTCGCGCGTTGTACGCGCGGTTTGCAATGCGGTGAGCGCAGCCTTCTGCGGCTCGGAAAGCGCCTTGAACGGCATGTCTTACACCTCCTAGCCCGACCCTTTTTCGAGTTCTTCAATAGGTTTTACGTAGATTTCGTAGTAGATCGACATGGGATCTTTGCCCTTGGGCTTGGAGTCCTTGAGCAGCTTCTCCCAGCGCTTCTCCCGTTCTTTGCGCGCATCTTTCTCGTACTCTTTCTTCTCCTTGAGCTGCTTCTCGTAGTTTTGCATCGCGAGCTGGAAGATAGAGCGGATGATCGCGTCGCCGGCATCGAGTGCCCGGTCTTCGTCGGCGTCGGCGAAAAAATCCGGGTTGATCGAGAAAGCGGCGCCGCCGAGCTGGGATACGTTCGCCGTTGCCGCGTCGCGTACTACCGAGAAAGGAGGAATCAGGTCGTCGACGCTCGAAATGGCCTCGGTGATCCAATCGTCGAAACTGGCGAAACGCGCATCCGGTGAGGCACCCGGCCAGGCTGCAATGAACTCTTCTCGCGTCATCGATCACCCCTCGCGTCCCGCAGGACCTCAGAGCATCATGGTGACCTCATTCGGTGCTGTCAATCCTCGATGCGGCATCTATGCGCCGAAGAGAGCGAATGTTGCGGTGAGTCGGCGGTAGGGTTTCCGTGATGTTACGGGCGGCGGCCGGTTTCCCGAGGCGGCGTCGCGTGGGCCTTTCCGGCCCGTTCTCGTATAGTCTTGGCGCTTCGACGGAGGTGTCCGAACGCCGGCGGTGCCGCAATGACAGGTCGTGGACATGCAATCAATCTGAGGCTGGCCGTTCCCGGCGATGCCCCCGGTGTGCTCGACATCTACGCGCCGGTCGTGAACGATTCAATCGTCTCGTTCGAAGAGCAGGTCCCCGATCTTGCCGAAATGGCCCGCCGTATCGACAACACGCTCGAGCGCTGGCCATGGGTTGTTGCCGAACGGCAGGGCGAGATTGCCGGCTACGCCTACGCCACGGGGTTTCGCGCCCGTCAGGCCTATCGGTGGTCGTGTGAAGTCAGCGTCTACGTGGGCGAAGCCTGGCGCCGACAGCGGCTTGGCGTGCGGCTTTACGAATATCTGTTCTCGCTGCTGAAGCGGCAGGGGTATCGCATGGCCTATGCCGGCATTGCGCTGCCGAACCCGGCCAGCGTTGCGCTGCACGAACGCGTGGGTTTCAGTCCGGTCGGCGTATTCCCGGCGGCCGGGCGTAAGCACGGCGCGTGGATCGACGTGGGCTGGTGGTCGCTGGGCCTGAGCGTACGCAATGCAGTCCCGGAAGAACCCATCCCGCTGCAACGCCTCGATATCGATTTCTGAAGGCAATTCATAGTCTTACGGTTCTCGCCGTACCTCGATTTGCGAAGTGGGCTTTAATATGTGACTATTTGGTCACCTATGAGAATGCAACACACGGAATCCAGCCGATCCGTCGAGGAAGACGACGCCGTATGGGGCGCAATGAACGACCCGTCGAGGCGCGCCATGCTGGATCTCCTGAGGTTGCGATCCATGACGACCGGGGAGCTCTGCGGGCACTTCGAGTTCTCGCGATTCGCGGTCATGAAACACCTGAAGGTGCTCGAGCAGGCAGGGCTGGTCATTGCGGAGCGGAGGGGAAGGACCCGCTTCAACCATTTGAATCCTGTCCCCCTGCAGAACATCTACAGGCGCTGGGTAAGGCCGTTCGAAAAGCTGTCGGCCGACCGGCTGCTCGGAATCAAGCGGCTCGCCGAGAAAAAAGCATGAGCAAGACACACTAGAAAAATACGTAAGGGAGACCCACATGGACATCCAGCCTGCACAGATTGCTACCGTAAACATGGAAGTTTCCATCAATGCCACACCGGCAGAGGTGTGGAAAGCGTTGACGGCAAACATCAACGAATGGTGGCCTGCGGATTTTTATGCCGGCGGCAGTGAGGGCGCGCGGACGTTCACGATCGAAGAACGGCCGGGCGGCCGGATGTTCGAGGAATGGGACGGTGGTGGCGGCTTGCTCTGGGGCACGGTAGTCGGCATCGATCCTCGAAAGATGCTGCAGGTGCTCGGTCACGTGTTTCCGGACTGGGGTGGCCCGACCGAATGGTTCGGTACCTGGACGCTCAAGCAGGACGGTGCGGGAACGAAGCTCGCGTTCAGCGAACATGGCATAGGCAAGCTCTCCGAAGACAGCATGCTCGATAAAGACAAAGGCTGGCGGTTCCTGATGGACACGCTGAAAGCGCACGTTGAAGGGACGCCTGCCCCGGAGTGGTCGTAGTGTTTCAGGGTGCCACGGGAACGCCCGTGTCGGCCTTGATTTCGCCGATGACGATGGTGCTCTGGATGTCCTTTACGTACTTCAGTCCGCCGAGGGTCTGCGCGAGTTCGTAGTAGTCGTCGAGATCGCGCGCAACCACTTGCAGCAGTAAATCCCATGGGCCCGCGAGCGCCTGGCACCAGACGACGCGCAACATGCCGGCAAGCTCCTTCTCGAAGTACTCGGCCTGGCTCTTGCGGTGCTGTTCGATGTTCAGGTGCACGAATGCAGTGATTTGCCAGCCGGCTTTCTTGCGATCCAGGCGGGCGCCATAGCCGCGAATGACGCCGTCCGATTCGAGGCGCTTGATACGGCGAAGGCAGGGCGAAGGTGAGAGGGCAACCTGCTCGGCGAGTTCCGTGTTGGCAATCCGGCCGTCGTCGCGGAGCAGTTCGAGTAGTCGGCGATCGGTTCGGTCCAGTGCTTTAGTAGGCATAATTCACCCTGGATTGATCAAAAAAATAAAACAAGTTGCCGATTCTCCTGGATTCTGGGCGAATTTTGCAAACGTTCGCCCTGGCGCTTCTGGAATAATGCGCGCCCCATGAATACCGAGAACAGCCGGGAACAGTGGTCGTCGCGATGGGCTTTTATCCTCGTCGCTACCGGTGCGGCAGCCGGTCTTGGCAACATCTGGAAGTTTCCGTATGTCGTGGGCGAGAGCGGCGGCGGCGCTTTCATGCTCGTCTATCTTGCCGCGATCGCGTTGGTTGCGCTGCCCATACTGGCGGCTGAGCTGTTGCTCGGCAGGTTGGGTAATCGCAACGTCATCGACAGTCTTCGCCGCCTTGCCGTGGGCCGTGGCCATTCGGCGCATTGGTCGAAACTGGGGTGGATTGGTCTGCTCGCGGTGTTCGTCGTTCTTTCGTTCTATGGCGTTGTCGGAGGTTGGACCATTGCTTACGCGTATCACGCCGTATCGGGTGCGCTGTCGGCTGACGGGGCGGCACCGGCAGAGCACTTCGGTGCGTTGTTTGGTGACACGACGGGCTCGCCTGCCCACGCGCTGGGATGGCAAACGGCATTCATGGCCATCACGGCGTTGGTTGTGGGTTCCGGGGTTCGGCAGGGTATCGAGCGTCTTTGCCGATGGATGATGCCCCTGCTGTTCGTACTGCTCGTGTTTCTAGTCGTGCACGCCGCGCTGCACAACGGCCAGTTTGCGGCGGCGTGCCGCTTCCTGTTCTCCCCGGACGTATCGAAGCTGACGGGTGAGAGCGTGCTCTCTGCCGTGGGGCATGCCTTCTTTACGCTCAGCATCGGAGTGGGCGCCATGCTGACGTTCGGCTCCTACCTGCCGCAACGGGTTGGCCTGACAGCGACGGCAGTCACCGTTGCGGGCCTCGATACGCTCGTGGCCGTCCTGGCCGGTCTCGCGATTTTCCCGGTCGTTTTTGCTCACGGTATGGCGCCTGCGTCGGGTCCGGGGCTCGTGTTCGTCTCGCTGCCGATAGCCTTCGATGCAATGCCCGCCGGGCAGCTGCTCGCGGTTGCTTTTTTTGTGCTGCTGTTCATTGCTGCCATCACCTCAGCGCCTTCGATGCTCGAGCCGATGGTCGAGTACGTTCGCGAACGCAGGTCAGGCAGCCGCTGGCGGGCAACGATTCTGGTCGTGTCCGCCGTATGGGTACTCGGTGTTGCACAGGTAATGTCGTTCGGGCCCTGGTCGGAGGTGCGCGCGTTCGGCCGAACTCTCTTCGAGCTGTCCGATTTCCTGGTCTCGAACATTCTATTGCCCTTGGGCGGGCTGCTCATCGCGCTGTTTGCAGGTTGGATGTTGTCGCCCGCGCAAACGGGCGGCAGTCTGGGCATAGAGAGGCCGTACCTGCACGTCGTGTGGCGCTTCAGTCTTCGTTACGTTGCGCCGCTGGCGCTGTTGCTGATTCTGCTGAGCGGCTTGCGATGATAGCGGTACGACCTCGAACGATCGTTCGCCGTGCCGTGCCGGCCGATCTCGACGCGCTGACGGCGCTGGCGCGTTTGTCGGCGAGCACACTGGGCCGACCGTACTATTCGGACCGTGAGCTTGCCGTTGCGATCGAGCGGCTGGCCGTGATCGATCCGGCGCTCATCGAAGACGGTACGCTGTACGTCGCCGTGTCGGCCGGATGTATCGTAGGCTGCGGCGGCTGGAGTCGGCGGGCAGGGGCTGTCGCGGGTTCGGCCGGTCAGCAAGATCCCGCTCCACTCGCAGAGGAAAGCGGCGCCGCGGCATCGCTACGGACGTTTTTTGTCCATCCTGCGCACGCGCGTCAGGGGATTGCCGGGACACTGTTTCGCCGCTGCCGGGACGCAGCGAAGCACGGCGGCTTTCGACGAATGAACGTACTGGCGTCCGCTGCGGCAAAACCGGCGTACCTCAATTTCGGTTTCGCCGAGCTGGGAGAAACCGTGCTGCGTTTTGCGGACGGCGTGGAGCTGGTCAGCTACCGCATGTCGCTCAGTCTGACCTGAGAGACAACACCGGGCCGCTTACGTGGGCCCAGCGGGGCCGGTCAGTCCGGGCCGTAAAGCGCGAACACCTCCGCCCCGGTCATGTTCTGCGTCTCATTGGCAAAACGGTAGTAGTCCGGCTTTTCGTCGATGAATATCTGGCTGTCGAACTCGATGCCGTCGCTGGCATCGAAAAGGCCTATGGGCACCGCAAGCCGTCCGTCCTGTTTGATGCGATAGAACAGGTGGGTGCCGCAACGGCGACAGAAGCCGCGCTCAGCCCAGTCCGAGGAATCGAAGACGCTGATCTGGTCTTCGCCCTCAATGATGGCGTCGACGCCGCAGTCGACCGCCAGCAGCGGTCCGCCGCCCCAGCGGCGACACATGTTGCAATGGCAGGCCCCGACCTTGTTCGACGTCGTTTTCGCCGAGATTCGTACGGTGCCACACAGGCATTGGCCCTGCATGTCGAGGGTTGTTGATTCGTCTTTGCTCATGATGCGAGCGTAGCAAAAAAGTGCTGACGCATAGTGCCTGCTCGCACTGGTTTGGATGGCCTAAGCTGAAGAAAGCACTGGCTTCAATATATTAGATTTCACCTAAGATACACTTCTTAAATGTATGATTTTATTAATAACAGTATTTCAGTCAAAAGAAGGCCGCGTGCCGCACTTTGTGGGGCGCGGCACGCGGCTTGCTCAAGGGCAACCAGGGGTGAGGCTGCCCTGGAACTCACCGCGGATCTGCGGCCGTTACGCAGATTGCCGCCAGGGTCCGACGGGTGGCACAGTTCATTCGCGGCGCTAATAAACCGCGGGCACACCAATGGCCACCGCCGCAGCGGCCAGCGCCACGTTGACGGCGAGGACCATGCCCGCCGTGTTGGTCGCGCTGAGCCTTTGGGTTCGCAGCTCGTCGATATCGCGATAGGCAATGAAGTGCTCTTCGCCGCTGATGCCGGCGTCGTCGATCCCGGTAATCGTGAACTTGAAGCGCTCTCCGTCGACCGTTTCGACAATGACCTTCTGACCCACGGTCAGCTGCTCGGAGAGTTCCCCGCGATCATTCACTGCGACCGGCTTCATGGCGGTGCAGGCCGTGGTCATCGACAAGATCGCGGCCGTTGCGATAACGCCGAGAGCCCGGCGGAATGCTTCGTGGGGACCCCTGAATCGTTGGAGATGCATTCGTAGATAATTCATGACGAGTTCCTCCTGTCGTTTCTCGCAGCGCTGCCGACTCGCGAACAGTGGGCCGGGAGACGTCGCTGCGGGCGCTAGTATGTGCGCATTCGATCGCATCCGATAGCGCAGGACCGGCCGATTACGTCCCATAAACATGTCTCATGAACACAGCCTGCGCCGTTGCTGAGATGTGATTTACGGTCTGGCAGTTTCAGACATGTAAATATCACATCGGCCAGCTACGAATAGCAGTAACGTGTACTTCCCGAGGATTGACGCAAGCCCTGCATGGAGCCAATTCATCTGGCGTCGTTGGCTTCACGTCGCACCCTCGGGCACTGAATCCCCATGCCGCGACGAAGCGATACCGGGACGCGGCCAGTCTTCGAGGAGCTGCTATGCACTGGATTACGCCAATCGATCACGCACGAGAGGCCATCGTGGCCGGACAACTCGCGGGCACGTCCCCGTTCGGGCTGCCTGCGGCGCAGTTGCGCGAGCACGGCACCATGAAAATGTTTCTTTACGAGCCGCGCGGCGTCGACGAACAGCCGCGCCACGATCAGGACGAGGTGTATGTCGTGCTCTCGGGTACCGGGACATTCGCGCTCGGCGTCGACGAAGCCTCGCTCGAACGGACACGCTTCGGACCTGGCGATGCGATTTTTGCCCCTGCAGGGGCGCTGCACCGCTTTGAGAACTTCAGCGATGATTTCAGCACCTGGGTCATCATGTACGGGCCGTCGGGTGGCGAGTGGCCCGATGGCGGCTGAGCCGGCGAGGCTTGCCGGGGAGGGCAGAACAAAGGGTTTTGTCGTCACGCAGACCGAGAGGCTCATGACCTGGGCGCGCACCGGTTCCCTGTGGCCAATGACCTTCGGGCTTGCCTGTTGCGCCGTCGAAATGATGCACGCCGGTGCCTCCCGCTACGATCTGGAACGCTTCGGCGTACACTTTCGCCCGAGTCCGAGGCAGGTCGACGTCATGATCGTCGCGGGCACGCTGACCAACAAGATGGCCCCGGCGCTGCGCAAGGTTTACGACCAGATGCCGGAGCCCCGTTGGGTCATATCGATGGGGTCCTGCGCCAACGGCGGTGGCTACTATCACTATGCCTATTCGGTCGTGCGCGGTTGCGACCGGATCGTACCGGTCGACGTGTATGTGCCCGGTTGTCCGCCCACGGCGGAGGCGTTGATCTATGGCATCCTCCAACTGCAGGCAAAGATTCGCCGCGGACCAGCTATTGTCCGAGGGTGAGCGGCTTGCCCGAGCAAAGCAGCCGCGCCCCGCACGCACGAGTAACAGAGACGGCACTGCGGTGCCGGCCGGACGAACGCAGGTGGATTCCGCGATGACGAACTGGATCGAACGTGCCGTGCTCAAGCGTCTGAGCGCGGCCAACCCCGAGCAATACGATTGGCTGTATTCCATTGCGCAGCACACGCCCGGCGTGTTCTGGAAGCTTGCGGGTTTTGCGCCTCTCGCCACGCATCGCAAGCGCGCGGACAACACGCTGCTGCACCTGACGAGGCTCGGCGCAATGCAGGTTTACGACTGCGGAAGCTGCCTGCAAATCGCAGTCGACACGGCCGGCCGCGAAGGCCTCGACGGGCAGACGCTGCGGACCGCGCTGACGCAGCCTCTGGAACTCGCGTTCGACCAGCGTCTTGCGCTGGATCTCGGCGCCGCCATCGCCCGCAACGATACGGAACTTGCAGAACTCGTTCCGGAAGTCCGCGCGCGGCTCGGTGAAGCGGCGCTTGCGGAACTGGCTTTGTGTGCCGCGACCGCAGCCGTGCTGCCAACACTGAAGCGGGGGCTCGGCATTGCGAGAACCTGTCTGCCCGATCAACTGCGCTTCGGGGCTTCAGTCGCACCGACTCGCCCCGAGGCCTGAACCGTGCCCGAAGGTGTGTTGGTAGCCGTGCTGTTCGGCTGGCCCGCCGTCGTGCTTGGCCTGGCGCTTGCCGCCTGCGGTGCCTGGCTGAGGAAAACCGCGCTGCCGCTGCTGGGAGCCCTCGCCGTGTTGCCGATGTCGTGGTATCTCAGCGGTACGCCGCGTTTTGGCGCCTTTGCCTGGTTGTTGCCCGTGTTGCTCGCCGCTATGGCGTTGTCGATTCACCATCGGCGGCAGGTCGCCACGTGGAGTTTGCTCGCGGCTGCTTCGAGCTTTGTCGCAATGCTGACCTGTGTGGCTGCCGGCTAGCGGCAGCTCGGCGCTGACGCCCCGACCGGGGCTCAATGGCGGCACAGTGTCTAGTCAGTGGGCTAGGGCAGCTCGCGAAAGTTCTCGCGGTACCGCGACGGCGCAACGCCAAAACGCTGCGTAAACGCTTTGCTCAAAGCGGGCTGGCTGGCAAAGCCGCACTCGTAAGCAATCTGTTTCAGCGGGAGGTGCGGCTCATGCAGCCGAGATCTCGCGTGCTCGAGCCTGAGTTCGCTCAGTAGTTTCGCAGGCGTCATGCTAAACGTGCCGAGGCACCTGCGGTGCAGCGTACGGACCGACATCGACATGCGATCGGCCATGTCGTTGACGGTCAGCGTTTCCGACAGCCGGCCTTCGAGCCAGCTGACGAGTTCCTGAAGGTCCTGACCGGACGCGCGGCTCTGCAGATTCATCGGTGCCGAAAACTGCGGCTGCCCGCCGTCGCGGATCAGGAACACGACCAGCCGTCTGGCGATCCGCAGCGCAATCTCCGCGCCGAGGTCCTTGCGTACGATCGCAAGTGTCATATCGACACCGGAAAGCACGCCGGCAGAGGTCCAGACGTTGCCGTCCTGCTGGTAGAGGCTGTCCTGAATGACCGAGGTTTTGGGAAACTGCTCCGCGAGGGCCTTCGCCCCATACCAGTGTGTGGTCACGCGCCGGCCGTCGAGTACGCCGAGCTTTCCCAGGAAGAAGGCGCCGGAGCACACGGATGTCAGCCGCTTGCTGCGTTTGACCAGCCGGCCTATTGCGCTGACGAAGCTGTCGTCCGCGAGCGCTTTGAGCAGCGGGGGCGTTTCCGCGCCGGGGACCAGGAGGGTGTCGATCGACTTTGGCATCGAGCGCCAGGATTTGCCGCTCACGACCAGTCCGGAGGATGACTTCACGGAGCGCCTGGGCTCGAGGCACAGGAAGTGCACGCGATAGACCTCGCGCTGCGCTTCGTAGTTGGCAACCGTAAAGACCTCGGCCGGCCCGGCTGCGTCCAGCAGCTCCAGCCCGGGAAACAGCGGTATGACGACGTGTTTGGCAGGTTCAGACATCTAATTATCATAACTGACACAGCGGCGTGCGACTACCATGGCTCGGGTTCGGGCGGCTGCCCGGGACAGGACGTGCCTGTAACTGGAGGGGATGAGTTGTCGTGAAAATCTCGATGCTGCTGTATCCGCAACTGACGTTGCTGGATCTCATGGGACCTTTGCAGGTGTGGAATCACTGGCCCAACGCGAAGATCGAACTCGTGGCGGTTTCTTCCGATCCCGTGCGTTCCGACTCGGCCGCAACCCTGTTGCCGACGCACACGTTCGACACGGCAAGCGATGCTCCCGATATTCTGTTTGTGCCCGGCGGAATGGAAGGCATGCTCGAGGCAATGGCGGACGAGAGGACGCTGCGGTATCTGGCAGAGCGCGGCGCAAGGGCACAGTGGGTGACGAGTGTTTGCACGGGTTCGCTGTTGCTGGGTGCAGCCGGGTTGCTGCGCGGCTATCGCGCAACGACGCACTGGTCCGTCATGTCGATACTGCCTTCCTTCGGGGCCAGTGCGGAACGTTCGCGCTGGGTGATCGACCGCAATCGGGCAACGGGTGGTGGCGTCACGGCCGGTATCGACTTTGGCCTTGCGCTGCTCGCGGAACTCGTCGGCGAGCCGCTGGCCCGGTCGGTGCAGCTCGGTATCGAATATGCACCTGCGCCGCCGTTCCAGTCGGGCACGCCGGAAGAGGCCGGTGCCGAGACGCTTGGGCGGATGAACGCGGTTTTCGAGCCGCTGCGGAAAGCGTTGCGCGCGTCCGTCGACGCGGCGGGGCCGTACTGAGCCCACCTGTGAGCACACGGCGTCACTGGTGCCCAGGCTTTTCTCGCGAGGTACCTGTAAACACGCTCTATCTTGCCCACCGGCTTGCCGGCATAGCGCAGATCGCGGGTGAAGAACTCATGAGGCTGCAGGCCGGGCAGACCGGTGCACGACAAACGGCCTGCGGCGACCGGGTGATATCCGCGGACGAATACTCCCATCAACTGCTCAGGGGGCTTCTGTCCGAGTGTTTTCCGGGCGTACCCCTCGTGCTCGAGGAGCCGAACAACACGCCGGGCGTGCCCGCTACGTGTATCGTCGCGGACGAACTCGACGGGATGCCTGTCTACCTGAACGGCCGCCGCGAATGGGGCGTTACGCTTGCTTACCTCGAATGCGGCAAGCCCGTAGCGGGGGTGCTGTTCCAGCCGGCCACCGGCGTGCTGATTCGTTCCGGGCGCGGTAACGGCACCTGGCTCGACGGCAAAAGGCTGTGGTTCGATGACGCCGCTTCGCTTCATGGAGGTCTCGTCGGCGGCGAATTCAATCGACACCTCGACTGGCGTGCGTGTCTCTCGCTCGGTGTCGTTGCAAAGCGCTGCGCGGGTGTTCGCAGCCTGGCAACGACCGTAGGCAACGCGATCGAGCTGCTTTGCGGCGGTACCGTGCTGCTGCTGAACCCGAAAGGCGGCAAGATCTGGGACTTTGCAGCGGCGGCGCTGGCGGTCGAAGAGGCCGGAGGAGCGGCGCTGTCGCCAGCGGGCGAACCGCTCTCGTGGTGTCGGGTCGAGATGGGGGTGCTGCTGGCTGCAAACGCGTCGATCGCCATGCAAGCGGTGTCCCTGTGGCGCGAACCGGGAAGCAGAACAAACGCCGCTTCGTCGGTGTAGATACGGTTTGCGGGTCGTCCGTCGTCTGTAACAATGGACGCACTGCGAGACCTCATGGGGTGAAGACGTGAAACAGCCAGATCTCGAATCGGACCGTGTGCTGTTGCGGCCGTATGTCGAACGGGATGCCGTCCGGTTGCAGCACCTTGCCGGGGACCACGCCATTGCCGACACGACCCTAAACATTCCGCACCCATACGAGGACGGCATGGCCGAGCAGTGGATCGGCACTCACGGCGAGCTGTTTGCGGCCGGCACGCACGTTATCTTTGCGATCATCGACAAAGCGACCTCGGAACTGGTAGGCACGGTGAGCCTTACCGTTGAGCGCCGATTCAACAAAGCCAACCTGGGCTACTGGATTGGTAAACCGTATTGGGGCCAGGGATATGCCACCGAAGCGTCGGGGCTGATCGTTGAGTACGGGTTTCGCAAACTCGGTTTGCATCGGGTAGCATCCACACACCTGACGCGAAACCCCGCGTCCGGCAAAGTCATGCAGAAACTCGGTATGCAGTATGAGGGCACGCTGCGCGGCGACACGATGAAATGGGACCGGTACGAAGATCTGTGCGTGTACGGCCTGTTGGCCGACGAATGGCAAATGTCGGAGCTTGCCGGCGATTGAGGCGATGACTCTTCATCGCTCACGGTTAAAGTGCCAACGGCTGATGCGGTGCCGAAAAGTGCGCACTGTTTCCGGGTACAATGCGACGAGGACAGGCAAACTGTCCTCAGGACGTCGATTTTTCGGGATCGATCGCGTAGCAACATGACCGTAGCACGATGACCAAAGGGCTCTTCGACAAAGGACACCAGGGCAGCAAGCGCCGATCCCTGCTTGCCGGCATCGTTGTGCTCTGGGTTTGTCTGGGCATCCAGCCTTGCGCCGTTGCGGCGGTCAGCGATGCCGACTGCCCGCACTGCCCGCCGGAACTCCCGGAGCCCGAACCGGAACAGGCCAGTCATTGCGGGGGTAACGCAACCGCGACCGAGGCTCCTCACGTCGTACTTGCCGAGGAATGCTGCGAAGCTGATGACGGCGCCGTCGACGGGCGCCCGCCGAGCTTCGAGTTCAAGCCGGTCTACGATACCCTGGCGGCGCTGCCGGATTTCGGGCATTTGCGATGGGCCGACGGCCGCGCCCCTGTCTCACCTGCCGGCGGCTTGTCGTTGCGACGATGTCCGCCGATTTCCCTGCACAAACTCCACTGCGTCTATCGGGATTAGTCCAGCTCCTGCCCTGAACCCTTAACTGGTTTTTCAAGCAGGAGTTGGTCTTATGACTTTCCCGTTCGGGCGTTTGCCCGTTACTACGCGGTGCGTGGTCGCGAGCCTCGGGCTCTGGCTGTCGCTGACCGCCGTTGCACAGAACAATGCACCATTGACGCTTGCGGAAGCCGAGGTGCTGGCCGCCGGCAACGAGCCGGGCGCTATCGCCATACGCGAGCAAGCTGCTGCGCTTCGCGAGCGCGCGGTTGTCGCGGGGGCTTTGCCGAGCCCTTCCTTGCGGCTTGGGCTCAACAACTATCCGGTCGAGTCCGGCGGTTTCTCGACCGAAGGTATGACCCAGCTCAACCTGGGGCTGCGCCAGGCTTTTCCGGCCGGCAAGACCCTGAAGCTCGGCGAGCGGCGTCTGCGGAGCTTGTCGCAGGGCCTCATCGAGCAGGCGGAAGCCCGTGGGCGCAATGTGCTGGCCGACGTGCGCAGCGCGTGGCTGGAGCTGTACTTCCTCGACCGCGCGGAAAATCTCATTCTCGAGTCCCGTCCGTTCTTCGCGGACCTTTCGGATACGACTCGATCGCTGTATGCCGTTGGACGCAAGTCGCAGCAGGACGTGCTGCGAGCGGAACTGGAGCTGAGCCGTCTTGACGATCGGCTCGTCGATATCGAACGCCGACGTCGGCAGGCACGCGCAATGCTCGCTGAATGGATCGGTGTCGAGGCGGAGCGACCCATTGCTGCGAGCTGGCCGTCCTGGCCAGTGCTGCCGGCTCTCGAGGAGTTGCGCGATCGCCTCGATCGGCATCCGCTGCTGCTCGCCGCCAGTGCCGAGGTAGATGCAAGCGATACCGGTGTGGACATAGCGGAAGAGCGGCAGAAACCTCGCTGGTCGCTCGACGTGGGCTACGGTTATCGCGAAGGCAGGTTGGCGAGCGGTCAGCCGCGTTCCGACATGGTGACGGTTGGCGTCAGTATGGAGCTGCCCTGGTTCCGCAAACGCTCGATCGACGGTGCACTTGCCGCGGCGCTCCGTGAGCGCAGCGCGACACAATCTTCGAAACTAAGACTCGAGCGCGAACTGATCCGCCGTCTGGAGACCGGACATGCCGAATGGCAGCAGCTCGAACGCCGTCTGGTCTTGTATGACGGGCAGATTCTTGTGCAGTCCAGGGAGCAGGCGGAGGCCTCGCTGACGGCCTACCAGAACGATGCCGGCGACTTTGCCGACGTCATGCGCTCCTACATCGGCTATCTCAACATTCGTATCGAGCACGTTCGACTCAAAGTCGATCAGGCGCACGCCTATGTTGTGCTCGCCAACCTTGGAGGGTTGTCTCCATGAATAGCAAGCTCATGTTTATTGCAATTCTCGCCCTCGCGGTATCCGCTGCCTTCTGGATGGGGCGCCTTTCCGGCGAGGGCCCCGTGCCCCCCGGCGACCGAGCCTTGGAGTCCGAGCGTGAAATCCTTTATTGGGTTGCGCCGATGGACCCGAATTTCCGGCGCGACGAGCCCGGTCAATCGCCCATGGGCATGGATCTGGTGCCGGTCTATGCCGACGAACTCGATGGCGAACCGGGCGTCGTTCGTATCGATCCCGAGGTTGTGAACAGGCTTGGAGTCCGTACCGCAACGGCACGGTTCGGTGCGCTCGAACGGAGAATCGATACCGTAGGTTACGTCGGCTATGACGAAGGTACGGTACAGCACGTGCACACCCGGGTGGATGGCTGGGTCGAGCGGCTTGCGATTGCAGCGGAGGGCGACCGGGTCGCTGCTGGGCAGCTGCTCTTCGAGCTGTATTCGCCCACTCTCGTCAATGCACAGGAGGAACTGCTGACCGCGGCTCGTAGCGGCAACACCGCGCTTCTCGGTGCGTCTCGTGAGCGGCTCGCGGCGTTGGGGGTATCGGCGCCCGAGATTGCTCGCATCGAACGTGAGCGCAGCGTTACCGAGCGCGTGCGCGTGTACGCCGAAGCGGATGGCGTCGTCGCCCGGTTGGGCGTGCGTGACGGCATGTTCGTTACGCCGATGACGGAGGTCATGGCGGTGGCGGGACTCGACTACGTCTGGGTAATCGCCGAGGTTTTCGAGCGGCAGTCCGCGTGGGTGAGAGCAGGACTGACCGCGAGTATCGAACTCGACTACCTCCCCGACCGGCAATTCGACGCGTTAGTGGATTACATACACCCGGAACTCGATCCCGAGACACGCACGCTCAAGGTTCGCTTGCGCCTTGAGAATCCGGACGGCGCACTCAAGCCGAATATGTTCGCGCGCGTACGCATCGACGCCGAAGCGTTTGGCGACGTAGTGCACGTGCCGCGCGAAGCCGTTATTCGCGACGGCGACTCCGCACGGGTTGTGCTTGCGCTCGGCAACGGGCGTTTTCGCTCTCAACCCGTGCGAGTCGGCATCGAGTCGGGGGAGCGCATCGCGATCAGGCGGGGGCTCCTCGCGGGAGACGACGTGGTCGTGTCCGCGCAATTCCTGATCGACTCCGAGTCGAACGTACAGACCGCAATGGATCGCATGAACCCGGAGCCGGGCTCGAGCGGGCAGCGGGAAGACAGCGAGGCGGATTCGCACCCACGTACTCATGACGCCGGAGCGACGCCGTGATTGCGGCGCTGATTCGCTGGTCGATCGGCAACCGCTTCCTCGTGTTGCTGCTTGCCGTGCTGGTTGCCGCCTGGGGTCTTTACGCAGTGCGCGAGACGCCTGTCGATGCAATACCGGACCTTTCGGACGTGCAGGTGATCGTCAAAACCTCGTTTCCGGGGCAGGCTCCACAGGTTGTCGAAGACCAGGTCACCTATCCTTTGACGACCGCCATGCTGTCGGTACCCAAGGCGGTAACCGTGCGCGGTTACTCCTACTTCGGCGACTCTTTCGTCTACGTGATTTTCGAAGACGGTACCGACCTCTACTGGGCCCGGTCGAGGGTGCTCGAATACCTGAGTCAGGTAGCGGGCGATCTTCCCGAAGGCGCCCGGCCCGAACTTGGCCCGGACGCGACCGGAGTCGGTTGGGTGTACCAATACGCACTCGTCGACCGCAGCGGCAATCACGACCTTGCGGAGCTGACGAGTCTGCAGAACTGGTTCCTGAGGTACGAGCTGCAGGCCGTGCCGGGTGTAGCGGAAGTGGCCACGGTCGGGGGCATGGTGCGTCAGTACCAGGTTGTCGTGGACCCGGATAAGCTGCGAGCCCGCGGTTTGCCGCTCAAGACGCTCATCTCGGCGATTCGTCGAGGCAACGGCGAGACCGGCGGGTCGGTCATCGAAATGGCCGAGGCGGAATACATGGTCCGCGCCAGCGGTTATCTTCAGAGTGCGGAAGACCTGCGCTCCATTCCACTGCAGGTAAATTCTGATGGCACACCGGTGCTGCTGTCCGACGTTGCGGATGTCCGGATTGGCCCCGAGATGCGTCGCGGTATCGCAGACCTGGATGGCGAGGGCGAAGTCGTTGGCGGCATCATCGTGATGCGCTGGGGTGAAAACGCGCTGGCGACGATCGAACGCGTGAAAGCGCGTCTCGAGGAACTGAAGCCGGGTTTGCCTGACGGGGTGGAACTGGTGACCACCTACGATCGCTCCGCCCTGATCCAGCGCGCGGTCGACACACTGGGCGGCAAACTCATCGAGGAGTTCTTCGTCGTAGCACTCGTGTGCGCCGTGTTCCTGTTCCACCTGCGCTCCTCTGTCGTGATTCTGCTGAGCCTGCCCGTTGGCATCCTGGTGGCGTTTGCCGTCATGAGAGTGCAGGGCATCAACGCCAATATCATGTCGTTGGGCGGTATTGCCATCGCCATTGGGGCAATGGTGGACGCTGCGATCGTCATGATCGAAAACGTGCACAAGCATCTCGAACGCAGACAGGATCGAGAGGGAGGGCTCACGGCGGAACAGCGCTGGCGTATCGTGGCGGACGCCACGTCGGAAGTGGGGCCGCCGGTATTCTTTTCGCTGCTCATCATTACCTTGAGTTTTCTTCCCGTGTTCACACTCGAAGCACAGGAGGGGCGCCTGTTTGCGCCGCTCGCCTACACCAAAACCTACGCCATGGCCGCTGCCGCGGGCCTGGCCGTTACCCTTGTCCCCGTGCTCATCGGTTACTTCGTTCGCGGCAGGATTCCGACGGAAAGCAGGAATCCCGTGAACCGACTGCTCGTTGCCGCGTACCGGCCCGTGATCAATACGGTCATCCGCTTTCCGAAGGGTGCTCTGCTGATTGCAACGCTGCTCGTCGTTCCGGGAATCTGGCCCGCGACCCAGATTGGCTCCGAGTTCATGCCGCCGCTCGACGAGGGCGATCTCATGTACATGCCGACGACGTACCCGGGTGTGTCCGTCGACAAGGCGCGCGAGATACTGCAGCACACGGACCGGATGATCAGGCAGGTGCCCGAGGTGAGCCGTGTGTTCGGCAAGATTGGTCGCGCGGATACGGCCACGGATCCGGCACCGTTGACGATGATCGAAACGGTCATCCAGCTGAAGGACCGGAGCCAGTGGCGTGCGGGTATGACGCCGGAAAAAATTCGCGAGGAGCTCGACCGTACGGTGCAGTACACCGGACTGACCAATGCCTGGGTCATGCCGATCAAGACACGCATCGATATGCTCGCCACGGGCATCAAAACGCCGGTGGGGGTCAAGGTTGCCGGTCAGGATCTGGAGGTCATCGAAGCGATAGGCCGTGAACTCGAGCGGGTTCTGGTCGATGTGGACGGCACGGCATCGGTGTATTCGGAACGGGTAGCCGGGGGTCGCTATGTGAACGTCGACATAGACCGGCAGCGTGCTGCCCGATTCGGGCTCAACGTTGCCGACGTTCACGACATCGTGCGATCGGCTGTCGGCGGTATGAATATCACCCATACCGTCGAGGGCGCGGAGCGCTATCCGGTCAATTTGCGCTATCCGCAACGGATTCGCGATTCGATACAGCAGCTCCGGCTGTTGCCCGTCACGACGCCCAACGGTGCGCGGATTGCGCTGGCCGATGTGGCGTCGGTTACGGTCGACGACGGGCCGCCGATCATCAAAAGCGAAAACGCCCGGCTGAACGGCTGGACCTACATCGACGTCAGCGGCCGCGATCTCGGTTCCTACGTGGCAGAAGCGAAACGCCGTACGGCCGAGTTCATCGATTTGCCGGACGGCTACTCGATTTCGTGGTCGGGGCAGTACGAGTACATGACGCGTGCGCAGGAAAGGTTAAAAGTCGTCGTACCGCTCACTCTCGCCATTATTGTCCTGCTCTTGTACCTGAGCTTCCGTCGGTTTACCGAGGTTGCGATTGTGCTCGGCGCGCTGCCAATGGCGCTGGCAGGCGGCCTCTGGTTGCTGTACCTGCTCGGCTACGAGTTCTCCGTTGCGGTTGCCGTCGGTTTTATCGCACTGGCGGGCGTGGCGATCGAACTCGGCGTGGTCATGCTGGTGTATCTCAGACTGGCGGTTGCGAGACGGGCGGACGCTGCCGCTGCCGAGCGGCGCGAGTTGAGTGCGGAGGATATTCGACAGGCTGTCATCGAAGGCGCTTTGCTCCGGGTCCGTCCGATCATGATGACCGTTGTGTCCATCGTGGCCGGCCTGTTGCCCATCATGCTGGGCAGCGGTACGGGGTCCGAGGTCATGCGGCGTATCGCGGCGCCGATGGTGGGAGGCATGCTGAGTGTGACCGTGCTGGCGCTGGCGGTCATCCCTGCGCTGTTCCTCGTCAGCCGGGGCTATCGTTACGAGCCGGCGAGGGAGGCTGCCTGATTCTGCGGTAGACCCAACCGGGAGCCGGGACCCGGACCGGTTTACCGATCACTCGGAGGGCGGTTCGTCGGATCGGTCGCCCGCCAGCATGGGTGCGAGTGCGTCAGCGCCGTAGGCTTCGACCAGTTGCCGGTACTTCTCATCGAGGCGGGCATAACGGCAGTAGTTGTCTGCCTCGTTGTCCGAGTACTGCTCCGGCACTTCGTGGTCCCTGCAGACGTGCAGCGCCACCCTGTAGTTGCGCACGTCCCGCGGAAGCTCCGCGGGCAGTTCGTCGAACAGACGGTCGATCCGTTCGTGGAAATTCTCGTGGGTACTGAAACAGTCGCCGCGACCGTCGTGCCAGCTGAGCGGTGTGCCGTCCTCGTACAGACACAGGGTCGCCAGCGGCTCGCCGTCGGGGTCGTATTCCCGCGCGGTGTGCAGGCTGTCGGTGAAGTAGACCGCCAGATCCTGCACGTTGGCGCGTTGCTCCGGCCCCCAGTCGTCGACGAAGGTGAGCGCATGGTTGCGGAATTCCGGTGTATCGGGCGAAAGCCGCGTGTACACCCAGACTGTGCCGTCACCGCGCTGTTCGAGGTAACCGGGTCGACCGTAGAGGAAGTCTTCGCCGAGACGGGAGCTGGTTGCCAGTATCGTTGCTGCACAGGCGAGCGGCGGCAACAGCGCAATCGATAACTTGAAAGGCCAGCGAAGCGTGGGCCTCCTGAGCGCCGACAGCCACAGCCAGCTGATCGTTGCGTCGGTCATGAGACACAGACCAAAGTAATTCCGGTGCAGACGGAAGGCGCTCGCCTCTAGGTCGGTGGTCAGATGCAGGTACAGGCGCTCGAGGTTGACGAGCTGAGCAAGGCCCACGAGAGCGGCCGCGATCAGCACGGGCCTGAGGAATGCCACCGCCGTGTCCGACAAACCGGGATACAGGCGGGCGACGACCAGTGCGGCGACGAACGTCGGGACGTGAAAGATTCCGCCGGTAATCGGGGCGGGCACAATCAGGTCCCCGAATGCAGAACCGCTGCCCCAGATGCCTGGCCAGCCGAACAGACCGGCAACCACCGCCGGGGTGATCCACAGGACCAGCGCAAAGGCTATGTAAGTCGCCTTACTCATCGGCGCAGTATCGATGACGACAACAGGGCGTGCTGCGACGCAGGTCGCCAATATCGCGGGTCGTGCCATCCGCTGATCCGATTGGAATATCGAAATCAGCTTATATTTACGATGTAAAATATTGAATTAAAAGAGTAATTTACTCTATTCGTGAGTGCGCGCAGGGCGGCGAGTCCCCGCAATCCCGAATGCGAGGGCTCGAACACACGGCTGTGGCGGGTGACACGCCGTTGTCACGTTCCGGCGATGGAGAGGATCCAGTATGGTCGCCGTTTTGGGCATGGTGGCGACACCGTGCTGTTCCTGCCACGTCACTCACGCCCGGCCAGTCCGCGAGGTTTCATGCGTATTCTCTTCACCGTCTTGCTGCTCATCGCGGCGGCTGCTTCGACCGATGCGGCCGAACGTATCGAGTACCGTATGCCTGCCGGGTTTGCTTACTCGTTCGACAATACAACCGACGCTGCGTCGGTGCTCGACGTGACGACGGGCGGGCAGCGGACGACGCTGGAGCAGACGCTCGAGCAGCGGGTCAAAGGGGCTGTCGAAATCCTGGAATCGCCGGATGGCGTGCCCACCCGTCTCAGAGTGTATTTCGATCCTTCGAGCGGCTCGACGACCACGACGTTCGGCAACAGCGAGGAGCTACCGCTTGCGCTCGCCGGACAAACCGTTGAAGTTGCGGTGCAAAACGAGCAGGTCGTCTCGATTCGGAGTGACGACGGCCGCGAGCTGCTGCACGCGGGAGCGCTCGATGAGGGCACCCTGAGTGTCGTGTCCGAGATCGCCGTTGCCGAGCGGGCCATGTTGCCGGACGGGCCCGTCAATATCGGGGATGAATGGACGGCCAGACTTGCCCGCGAGGATCGCCCCCTGACGCCGGAGCTGAATCTGGTGGTAGCGGGTTTCGGCGACCGGGCCGGGCGGCGAATTGCCAAGGCCGATGTCGACGGGACGCTGAGAGGTGTGCAGCAGGGTCTCGACACGGACGGAGAACTCCGCGGCCCGGTGATCTTCGACGTGCAGAGCGGCATGCCCGTGTCGTCGCGGTTATCCGGGTCGATAGCGGTCAACGGCACCGTCGAACAAAACGGGACGGCCATGGCGGTTACCGGCAGCCAGTTCGTCACGATTACGACCAACGTCGAGATAGGTGCGGTAACCATGCCCGAGACCGCTCCGGCTGCGGCCGCCGCCGTTGCCGTGAGCACAGACCGGGCAACGCCGTCCGATTGGGCCGAGTTCCGGCACAGCCTGGGCGCAACCCTGAGGCATCCGTCGGCATGGCGCACGGAGGAGTTTCCCGAAGGTGTCCGCATCCATCCAGCCGGCGCAAGCGCGTCGGAAACGATAGTCGTTACGGGGATTGCGGCCAACGGCGCGACGGACCCCATGGCGCCGGAGGTTGGCGCCTACCTGGATACGACGCTGCAGCAAATGCTGCCCGGGCTTCGGCGGGTCGAGGGGCCGGTATCCGTCGACGCCGCAAACGGTAAGGGAGCGCTGTACCGCTATGCCGGCGCGGGTTTCGACGGCAGCGAGGTTTTGTGCAACGTGTACGTGACGATCGAGAACGGCGTCGCGTTTAGCCTTTCCGCGGTTGCACCTCCCACAACGCTGCAGAGCCGAAGCGGAACGCTTGAGAAGATCTTTGCCAGTATCCAGTCCGGCAGCCCGGCGACACCGGCGGTCGCGGCCGGCGGCAGCACCCCAACCGGTGACGATCCGCGCCTGATCGGCATGTTCGCGGGAGAGTCGCTGGCGGGCGGCGACTACGGCGCGTACGTGAATACGCAGCTCGTGTATGTGCTGAACGCCGACGGCACCGTCTATTCCGGGGCGCAATCGCATTTCAGCTCTTCGGAGCGCGACTACAACGGCAATACGAAATGGTCCGCAAGCGGCGTATCGGACGGCAGCGTGCAGCGCGGCCGCTGGAGCGCACGTGGCGGAATGCTCACGGTCGTCTGGGATAACGGCCAGCGCGCCGTGTTCGCGTACGGTTTCGAACCCGACGGCAGTCTGGTCATTCGGCACCCGACCACCCGCAAGCTGATCAACTTCTTCAGCCGCGTTCGCTGAACGCCGCGGCCGAAGCGTGCTGACGGCGCCGAGTCCATGCGCCGTCGGCATGTTTTTCCTTACCGGGTGAAGGCCAGCTTGCCCGGGTCACGCTCTCTCGCTATTGTCTGCCCGCCGCCACGGGCAGGGCGAGGAGTAGACAATGATTGTTCCCGAGTATTGGGCGGAGGCCGAGGAACGGGTTCGTGTCGACGGCCGTCAGCGTACGCTAAAGCGTTTCGGCTGGTCGGACGTCAGCGAGCAGGACGCCCGTGAGAATGCCCGCGAGCGCGTGCGTGAAGCAGCGGCGCGCGCCCGGGCAGGCGAGTCGGTAAGGACTGCCGATCAGAAGGTGGCTTACAACGGCGCCGACGGACTGCCGATTCGCGAACAGATTATCGAACGCCACGGCGATTCGGTCATTACCCGTAACTCCTACGGTGCGCTGTGCCTGAATACGCCGAATGTCCTGTTTGCCGACATCGACGTACCGGTATCGCGTCATACCAGCGTTGCCATTGCCGTTTTTGTCGCGATCATGGCGGTGGGCTTGTGGATGAAGTACGAGCTGGGGTCGTGGTCGGTCGTGGTCGTCGCGTTTTTTGTTGCAGCCTTCATTGCAGGGCCGGTGGCAGCGGCATTCACGAAGTTGACGGCAGGCCTCCGCAAGGACCCCTTCGAGACGGCATTGGCGCGCATCCGAACATACACCGATGCCAATCGCGACTGGCTGCTACGCGTCTACCGGACCCCAATGGGTTATCGAGTGCTCGCCATGCACGACACCTTCGATCCGGAGCAAGAGACCGGCTTCGAGTTCATGAAGGCCATCAGGAGCGATCCCCTGTACGTGCGCATGTGCCGCAATCAGAAGTGCTTTCGGGCGCGGCTCACACCGAAGCCGTGGCGTATCGACATGGAACGCCTGCGACCGCGGCCGGGTGTGTGGCCCATCAAGAGGGAGTACATGGACCGCCGGCGGCGTTGGGTCGAGGAATACGAACGCAAGTCCGGCGCGTACGCGTCCTGTCAGTTCGTCGACGTATTGGGCACCGGCAGGGCGTCGCGCGACTGCGAGCGTGTGAAAGTCTTGCACGACCGTTACTGCAAGGTGGAAAGCGGCCTGCCGCTGGCTTGACACGGCCGGGTGCCCGGCGGGAGGCGCTAAGTGCTGTACAGCTTGCTTTCGTGACCTTCCGTTTGCCGCTGATGCGGCGCCAGTGCGCTCAGCAACAGCCAGTCGGGGAACGACGACTTCAACGCCTTGGGGCCCGTCAGCTTTACGGTGTTCGCCCGAATTTCGGCGCGCAGATCGCGGAAGCCTCTCCATGCCTCGACGAAGCGCCGCATGTCCGACCTGACGTAGAGGTCCGTTTCGTAGCCGGGGTCCTTGAGACACATGTCGACCTTGCCGTCTTTGTTGACGAGCCAGAACCGGCGGAATTCCGTCGGCGTGCCGCTGAACTCGAATTCGATGACCGTGCGCCCCGGCGGCATGGCGTTGCTGTCGATGCGCATCGACATGCTCCATGCAAGGAAAGCCGGGTCCAGGTCGTCCATGTTCATGTCGCGCGACCAGCGCTGGCCCCACACGGCCAGGCCGTCAACGACACCGTTGAGGTCCAGAGCCGCTCGAGTGGGTAGGTAGCGGTAGCGTTTTTCGCCGTCTATTTTCTCGCGCCGCACGAGACCGGCGTGTTCGAGCTCCGACAAGCGGGTCGACAGCAGGCTGGGCGAAACCTTCGGCACACCCTGGTGGATTTCGTTGAAGGTCCGACAGCCGTCGAGCAGCCGGCTGACGATCAGGATCGTCCAGCGCCGGCACAACAACTCGGCCGCCAGCGCAAGTGGGCAGTACTGGCCGTACGTGGACGTCGGTCGGCTCGACACGTTGTTGGGCTCCGGGCAACTACAAAAACAATAGTAGTCCACGACCGGGCGCGCCGGTAGGGTTCCTTTAGCTGGAAAGGGAGGGATGTCTTGAAGATACGGAACTGGAAACGGCTGGCCGGTCTGCTGTGGGTAATGCTGCTGGCCTGGTGCCAGCCGGCTGTTGCCGATGACGCGCTACTCGCCACCGAATGGAACGCTGCCGTGCTCGACGTCGCCGAAGCCGAAGACGGTTTCATGACCCTCAAAGGTGTGCGCACGGCGGCCATGCTGCATCTGGCCATGCACGACGCGCTTTCTGCGACAGGCGGTCGGTACGAGGCGTACGTACTCGACGAGCGTTTCCCGGGTACCGCCCCGATCGCTGCGGCCGCGCAGGCGGCATTTCGTGTTGCCGTGAGCCAGTATCCCGGCGAAGAGTCCCGGTTTGCCGCAATACGCGATCGCTGGCTCGAGCGCGCCGGTGCCGGCAAAGCGCTCGAGGCGAGTGTGGCGCTGGGTGATACGGCGGCGGCGGCTGTCCTTGCCGCGCGCCAGGGTGACGGCTGGGACGGCGATGCCGAGTACGCCTGGCATCCGATGGCGCCCGGTGTGTATGCCGAGTTTCATGAGCACAGCGGTACGCCGCAGGGATTTATCTTCGGTGCCGGCTGGGCCGCAGCACAGGGGTTTGCGCTCGAGCACCCGGGCCAGTTCCGCGTGCCGCCACCACCGCCGATCGACAGCGCCGGGTACACGCGGGCGTTCGACGAAGTGAAAGCGCTCGGGCGCTTCCAGAGTATGACGCGGACGCCGGATCAAACCCACATTGCACTGTGGTGGAAGGACTTCGTCGAAAGCTCGCACAACCGGCTTGCGCGCGACCTCATCGTGAAGGAACGGTTGTCTCTGGAAGAGAGTACCCGGCTGCTCGCTCTGCTCAATATGGGCGTCTTCGATGCCTACGTGAGCAGCTTCGACAACAAGTTTCACTACAACCACTGGCGGCCCTACACGGCCATTCGCTGGGCCGCGAACGACGGTAACCCGGATACAATGGCGGAGGAGAGCTGGACAAACACTCACCGGCACACCTACGCGTTTCCGTCCTATCCCTCAGCGCACGGGACGGCGTGCGCTGCAGCAATGACGGCGTTTATCGACGCCTTCGGGGACCAATACGCGTTTCGGATGCGGACCCCGGCAGTGGACATTGCCGGGCCGTTCTCGGGCAAGATCGAGATGCAGCCGCCGATCCGCGAGTTCGAGTCGTTTTCCGCCGCCGCGGCGCAATGCGGCGAATCGCGCATCTACCTGGGGATTCACTTTCGCTACGACTCGGAGGCGGGGGTGCGGCTCGGTGAGCAGGTAGGCCGGAACGTGCTCCGCCGGCATCTCAACCGGCGGAACAAGGAGCGATAACGCCGGCCTGGCGGCGGCAGTGGAGCATCGTTGGTCCTACTGTGGCGCGCGGATTACGCCGTTTTGCGTTTGCCGCCGCTCGCAAATCCGCTCTTGACCTTGAACTCCGACAGCGCGCTGTGGAGCGCGGCTCGATGTTCGTCCTCGTTCCGGGAAATGCGATCGCTCGGGCCGACGACCCCAATGACCATGGACTCGTTCGAGTATTGAGTCTCGACGGGGACACAAACCGCGCCGATACCCTGAATGAACAGGTCGCCTCTGGCTACCGAGCCAAAGGACTCGAGTTCCCGCCGTACCTCGTCGATCAGCCTGCGCTCCTTCGAGTCGGCGCGTTTTGCCGATTTGCCGCAGAAATGACCCAGGTGCGCTTTGAGGTCTTCTTCGCTCAGTGCGGCAAGCGCCGTTATTCCTGTCAGTGACTCGGTGGCTGGCATGAGTGTTCCGACTTTCACGCTGACGCCAACCGTGTGTGCGCTTTCGAGGCCGTGGATGATCTTGACGTTCGGCCCGACGAGGCGGCTCAGGTTGATGGTCTCGCGGGTTTCCTGGTTGAGCGCTTCCATGCACTTCAGTAACTGGGTCTCACGATCGAGGTATTCGTGCAGCCACTCGGCGAGCTGGCAGAACTTGCGAGAGGGCAGGTAGGTCCACTTCGGGCTGTCGAAATCCGCGTAGCCGAGTTCGTGCATGCTTTTCATGAGTGCGTGGGCGCTGGCCAGCGGATAACCCAGCCGGTCGGAGATTTCCTTGGCCGACAGCGGCCGTCGCGAGGAATCGAAGAGTTCGAGAATCTCGAATACCCGGCGGACAGATTTGATCGTCTTTTCGCTCATTCTTTACCCAGTCTTTCCGAGTGTTGGCGCGGCGTTTGGCTTCCTGGCCCGCAGTAGCGATAGTAGCGTAACGTTGCCGTTAGCGTGTGCGTGCTCGATTGGGGGTTGGTACGAACGGTCTGCGGATATACATAAATGTAGACAATTGATAAATAAATGTATACCGAATATCCTTGACGCTCCCTGCACAGAGAGAGATTTTCGATGCAACGAACGTCGGATCTGCCGCTGACCGGCATATTCCTGGGTATTGTGTTTTCGGTTCACGTCCAGGCAAACGAGCACGAAACCTTCTCTGACTGCGAGCAATGCCCCGCCATGGTTGTGGTTCCGGCCGGGGAAGTCACGATCGGATCGGCGGACAACGCGGCTTTTCGACGACCGGGTGAACGGCCGCAACAGACGGCGAAACTCGCGAAGCCGTTTGCGATGTCCCGGACCGAAGTGACTCGCCAGCAGTATCGCCGCTTCGTGATCGAGACGGGGCACGAGTCCGCGACGATCGAGTATCAGGGGCGGGTCATCGAGGGCTGCAATTACTACGACGGCACGAGTTACGGTTTCGTACGTGATCACGACTGGGAAAACCCGGGTTTTCCCCAGCGGGAAGACGAGCCCGTCGTGTGCGTCAGCTGGAGTGATGCCAACCGCTACGCTGAGTGGCTGAGCGAGAAAACCGGCCGCCGCTACCGCGTGCCGTCGACCGTCGAGTTCGAATATGCCATGCGGGCCGGTTCCGCGGCGCCCTGGTTCTGGGGCACCAATCCAGAGGACGCCTGCGAGTACGCGAATATCGGGGACCGGACTTTCGGCCATCGTTATCCCACGCGCGCACGCTTCGGTTGTGACGATGGATACACGTTTACGACCTCCGTTGCGCGCTTTTTGCCGAATCCGTTTGGTCTGTACGACATGATCGGCAACGCATGGGAATGGACCAACGACTGCTGGCATGACGACCTGAGCGATGCGCCGGTCGACGGCTCGTCATGGCAGGCCGAAGAGGGCGGCGATTGCGACTTCCGCACACCCAAAGGGGGCAGCTGGATCAGCGGGCCGGCCTGGGGACATGCTGCCGTGCGCTCAAAAGATCTCGCGACCTACCGGAGTTTCATGCTCGGCTTTCGTGTTGCCGCTGCACTCGACTAGCCCGCGCGCCTGCCGCATTTAGCGGGTTTGCTCCGTAAGGTAGGCGATAAGCGCAAGCCGGTCGGCTTCGTCGGGCAGGCCGGCAAACACCATGCGATTACCCGGCACAAGCGTGCCTGGGTTTTCGAGCCAGCGATCGAGCGTCTCTTCGGACCACACGATGCCGGATTCGGCGAGAGCGTCGGAAAACGCATAACCCTCCTTGCTGCCGGCCGCGGCGCCCATGAAACCGTTGAGGTTGGGGCCGACGAGATGGACGCCGTCGCGTTCGAGCGTGTGGCAGGAACGGCAGCGCAAATACAGAATGGCGCCTTTGTTGGGGCGGGTAGCGGCCGAGGTTGCCGGTGGCGCGTCTGCGCCCGGTGCAGCCGCGGGGGATTGCGGGTTGTCCGCTGAGCGTTCGTCGGCAACGGTCGTGCTGCAGCCGTGTGCCAGGCACGCGAAGGCAATCAGGGCGGGAAAAGTGCTTACTCGCATCTTCAATTCTCCAGGAAAGTGTTCAGGGCGGGCCGCGAGGCTCACAGCATCTCGACGGGCTCGCGAAAGGCGTAGCCCTCTCGATGGCAGAAGGCGCCGACCTCGCCGGCTCTCGTTCCGAACTGCCGCGAGTCGGGATCGGTTACGCCGAAGGCAATGGATCGGTGTTCTCCAAATCGGCGTATCGAGTAGTACAGAAAATCCGGGCGGGTCGCGTAATACGGATACTCCTTGTCCCGGATCAGGATTTCGAACGTCGCGTTGTCGGCGCTGCGGACTGCAGTGACCGTGCCGCCCTGGCCGTGAACGCGCAGGTCGCTGATCGTTTCGGTGTTGCCGTCGTCGCCGTAGAAGTAGAAGCTGCAGTAGAAGATCTTCGCCCGCCTGAGCTGGCTTTCCGTTCCGGGCGGAGTGCCACGGAAGAAGCTATCGTCGGAGACCCGGTACGTTGCGTCCACTCGCCAGAACTTCGAGGCGGACAGCACAATGTCGTGCACCGAGTAGCGGCGCTCGTCGCCTTCGCCGAACACACAGGCTTTTGGCCGCATGCTGCCGTGATACTGATCGGCGATGCGGCGAAAGAACACGTCACACTCGTCGAGAAACAGTACGTCGTCCTCCGCCAGATTGTCGAGTAGCGTCGTGTCGGTTTGTGCGCCGAGGACCGCTTGCGGGTTCTTGAAGAAACCCTGCTGCATGCGGATCGAGCCGTTTGCGCCCTCACTCGAGAAAACGACGAGGCGCTGCCGGTAGACCTCCTCGGGATTGTGGTCCCGGTACTCCTCGACGTAAAACACGTGCTCGCCGAACTGATCGAGTTCGACGCGGCGGTTGCTTACGTGCAGTCGTGTCGGTTCTTCACCGTCCGCCCTCGACCGGCGGTGGAACCAGACCTGCTCTTCGTTATCGAATTCGCCTTCGAACCACTCGGCGATCACGAGCAGGTCGCGGGTATTGGGATCGTAGGCGTCATCGGCGGACGCCGGTGCTGCAGCCAGCACCAGCAGCATCGTCAAAGGCACAACAACGGTTTTCGGCATGTCGGCAAGCCCCTTCGAGTACGTGATACGGGTGATCTACAGTCTGGAAAGTATGTCGAAGGCCGCACGCTCGCCGGATTCGAAGGCGCCTTCCATGCCGCGCTCCAGCAGTGCCGTGTGCTCACCGGCAAAGTGAATGTTGCCGTGCGGCTCTCGCATGTAAGGTGCGTACTTCTGCACCTGGCCCGGCCGCCAGAACACCCAGTCGCCAGCGCCGTGCACGTCGCGGTGGCAGGATTGAACCAGCAGAGGTTCGAGCGCGCCTTCCAGCGAGGGACGAACTTTCACGAGTTCGCGCATCGTGTAGTCGAACGCCTGTGCGTCGCTCATGAAGTTGTAGCGATAGGCTTCGATGCCATTGACGAATGCAATAGCCGAAGACGGTGCGTCGCCTTCTCCGCGTCGAAGCACGACAAAGCGCTCGAAGGGTGCGTCCGACGACAGGTTCATCGGCAGTCCGTCCTTGTTCCAGAATTCTTCCTTGATGCCGAAATGCACCTGAATGGAAATGCCGTAGTCGATTTCGTCGATCGCGCCGGCCAGGCGCGCGGACAGGCGTGGCTCGAACTTGACGTCACGCAGCACGGGGAACGGGATCGAGCACACGACGTGCCTGGCGCGGTACGAACTGCCGTCGGCACAGGTCACGACCACGTTGTCGCCGTTGTCTTCGAAACCGAGGACTGTTTTGTTGAGGCGTACGCCGTTGGAAAGGCTCGCGGCCATGGCTTCCGGCATGAGCGAGTTGCCGCCGCGGATCTGCTGTATCGCCGGCAGGTCGGGTCGCGAAGCGGCCAGCCTGCTGTTGAACTCGTTGACGGCGTAGCGTCTCAGTTCGTGCAGTGCGGACGTGTTGTCGATGTGATCGGTATGAATCATGACGTTCATCAGACGGATGGTTTCGTCGTCGTAACCGAGATAGGTCTTCATGTACTCGCTGTGCGGAATGTCGTACTTCGCGAACTCCGGGCTGATCCAGTCGTCCAGCGGTCGGCCGGACAGGGGGTTGTTCTTGTGCGACAGGGTCCATAGCAGACGGTCGGGCATGATCGACCGTTCCTCACCCTTGAGCGGGTTCATCGGATGTTCGGGCCATTCCTCGGCCGTAATGTTCTGACCGCGAAGGTTGAAGTAGCGGCCGCTGCGTGTGAGCGAGTCCACGGGCTCGAATAGCTCGAGCTTGAGGCGCCTGGCCGTATCGAGCATACGGGCATAGTTGCCGCCGATGAGTTCACCGGCGGCCTCCGGTTGCCCGGGGACACCCATTAGCGTGTAGACCCGCCCCCCGAGCCGGTTTTTGCCTTCGAGGGTCAGCACTGATAAGCCTTGCTCCTCGAGCAGCATGGCGGCGTGGAGTCCGGAGAGCCCAGCGCCGATCACGATGGCGTCGTAGCGTTCGCGGGCATGAATCGGCGCGGCCGACATGAGGCACGCGGCGGTGCCGCCGAGCAACACGTCCCGCCGTGTGAGCAGGGAATGGGGGTTCTTGTTCATGACCTGTCCCGTCGTCAAAAAGAGATGAATGTGGGTCGTCCGTCGTCCTTCTTTGTCCTCTGCGGCGGCCTGAAACGGCTATTTCCAACAAGAATACAAAAACTTAGCGTCAATCCGCCGGACCAAAAAATGATACACAAATGATTATCAAAAATAAATATATATAAATTTCTAAAATTTGCTGCTAGGATCGCGATCGTCGAACCGGAGGTGTGAATCGCGATTTCGTGTCCCTTCGGTCCTGAAACACTGTTTCAACTCAAGCTGTGGGGGGAGGGAACAACGATGAAGAAATCACTGCCGGCACTGGCCGGACTGGTGGCAGCGGCGGGGGTCATGATGGTCGGCGATCGCGCACACGCGCAGGACGGCGCCGACGACGACGTGCTCGACGTCATTACCGTGACCGCACGCAAGCGCGAAGAGAGCATTCTGGAGGCACCCGTCTCAATTACCGCGTTCGGCCGTCAGGAAATCCAGGCTCTTGGCCTCGAAACCATCGAAGACATCCAGCTGTTTACTCCGGGTTTTGTCTTCGAGTCGTTTGCCACGACGCCGGGTCGCTTTGACCAGTCTCCAAGGTTTCGCGGCGTGGACATCGATACCGGGAGCCCGCTGAGACAGACCGCATCCGTCTTTGTCGACGGCGTTTTCGTGGTTAACGGCGCAAGCGGCATATCGTTGAACGACGTAGAACGGGTGGAACTGATCAAGGGACCACAATCGGCCGTCTTTGGACGCAATACCTTTGGCGGCGCCGTTAACTACATTACGCGCACGCCCGGTACCGATACGCGCTTCGACGTGATGGTGTCGGCTGCAGAGCGTGAGGACTACGAAGTGGCGCTTGGCGTCGAGGGCGCGCTGAGCGACGCGATTGCGGCGCGGTTCAGTGCCGAATACCACGAAGACGGCGGGCACTATGACAACGCCGGCGAGCCGGGGGCGAAACTCGGTGACGAAGAAACCTGGTCGGTGACCGGAACCCTGTTTATCGAGCCCAGCGAACGCTTCGACGCGAAGTTCAGGTTGAACTACTTCGAGAACGATGACGGCGCGCCGGCATCCGTCGTCGCCGGCCTGCCGCTGCACAACTGCGGGCCTTTCTGGGACCCGGACCCCGACACGCCCGGGTCGCAGGGCGACACGGCGATCTGCGGGGACGCACCCATCGTACTGCCGGCCGGGGCCAACACGGTTCAACCGCAGGCGTTGTACGACGTGCTGGACACGAGACAGCCGCTCAACAGTGCGCGTACGTCGATGGGCTTCAGCCGCGAGAGTCTCACCGCGAGCCTGATCATGAATTTCGACATTACGGGCGATGTGACGCTATCGGCCATCACCGGTTACAACGACGAAGAGACGACGTTGCTGCAGGACTTTGACAGGACCACGGACGACGCGTTTGTCTCGGTCAACGATCGGCAGTTCGAGTCCTTTAGCCAGGAGATCCGCTTGAGCGGCTCGGCACAGTCGGACCGTCTGTTCTGGTCGCTGGGGGTCAATTACTTTGACCAGCGATTCACCAACGGCGGTGCATTCCTGATTCCCGCCTTCGGCTTCAGCGACAACGACGAGGATATCGACGAGGAGAACATCGAAACGCTCGGCATCTTCGGCAGCATTCGCTACCAGCTCACGGATGCATTCGCCGTGACCGCGGAAGGGCGCTACCAGACGGACGATGTCGAAACGGCGGCGGACATCAATTTCACGCCGGCGGGCGAAGTGCGGACGGCGGAATTCACGAACTTCCTGCCGCGGATCATCCTCGAGTATCAGCTGACACCGTCGACACTGGTCTACTACAGCTACTCGGAGGGTAACCAGCCGGGCACGTTCAACAACGATCTGTTCGGTTTGTCGGATGCGGAATTTGCCCAGGTCCTCGCCGCGGAGCCGCTGGCTTCCCTGACGCTGGACGAAGAAGAGCTGATCAACAACGAGATCGGTATCAAGCACGGGTTCGCAGACGGCCGGGGCTACGTAACGTCCGCGGTCTACTTCATGGACCGCAAGAACCAGGCTTTCCGGCGTACGGTGATTCTTCCGGACAGCACGATTACGGTCTTCACGAACGCCGGCAAATCCGAAATTCGCGGTTTCGAGGTCATGGCGGACTATCAGTTCACGGACCTGTTTGCGCTCAAGGGCACGGTCGGCTACACCGATGCCGAATACGTGCGCTTCAACAGCGGCGTGCACCTCGAATACTTCGGGGAGATCAGTGCCGCCGGCAAACAGGCGGCCCGTTTTCCCGAGTGGAGCGGCTCTTTGTCCGCGGTATTCGACGGCGACATCAACAGCAATACGTCCTGGTTCGGCCGTGCGGATCTCGCCTATGTCGGTGAGCGGTTTGCGGACGAAGCAAACCTGACTACGGCACCCGCCGGGACGATCGTCAACCTTCGCGGTGGCATCGAGCGGAACAACGTTCGCTACGAGCTGTTCGTCAAGAACCTGACGGACGAGGACACGCCGGATGGTTTCAACCGGACTCGCGATACGTCGTCAGCAACGCCGCTGTTCGATTTCGGGACCCTGGGCTACGGCATCGGGTTGCGCGATCGCCGGCAGATCGGTTTCCGGCTCAGCGCGGAGTTTTAGTTTGGGGTGACGTCGTTGCAGCGCCGTACCGGGATGTTTTAGACCCCCAATCGGATTCATGACGGAACGGCAGTGACGATACGCGTGCGGGAGCGCGAAAGCGCTCCCGCCACCCCTCTTGACGGAGTGCGCCGGCTGAAGACTGCCGGAGCGCGCTAACCCTACTTGTCTGCCGCCGCGGCCGGGGGGCTCTACGGTTTCTGTCCGTGGCGGGCGAGAGATTCACTACATGGCGAAAGTACGCAGGCAGTTTGTCGACGGCAGCCACGGACAAATACACGTTCGTACCGCCGCGCCGTCCAGTCCGCAGCGACGACCGCTCGTGTGTACCCACATGTTCCCGCAGTCGGGCCGGAACTTTGCCCGATTCGTCGAGTGCGCCAGCAGCCACAAGCGCGTCGTGGCGCCGGATTTCCCCGGCCACGGAGAGTCGGACGCGCCGACGTCCCGCATCTCCGCAGAAGCTTATGCGGCATCCATGTGGGAGGTGGTCGACGGGATCGATCTATTGGACTCACACGGCAGCATCGACCTTTTCGGGGTACACGCAGGCGCCAAGCTCGCCGTAGAAATGGCGAACCAGAGGCCGGACGATGTCAACCGACTGGTGCTTTCGTCGGCGGCAGTACTCTTTCCGCAGGAAGTCGAACGCCTGAAGAACAGCTTCGAGGTCATCCCGCTGGACGAGGCGGGCAGCCGTTTTCGTCACCTTTGGCAACTGGTGACGCGGAACCGGCCTGAAAGCATGACGCTCGAGATGTGTGCGGCCGCGTTTGCCGAGATTCTGCGCGGCGGCGAACAGTACGAGTGGGGCCATCATGCCGTGTTCGACTACAATCTCAGGTTCCCCGATGTACTCAAGACTCTCAGGCACCCCGTTGCGTTGCTGAATCCGGGAGACGAACTCTACGCGATGACCCGGCGCTCGCTGGACTACCTCGAGGACGTAACGCTGTTCGACCTGCCAGATTGGGGACACGGTTTCCTCGACACCAACACCGAAGAGGTCACCCGTATCGTCAACGGCTGGCTCGATGGCGAGGACGGCAGCAGACAGGCCGTCAGCACAACGGCGCTCGGCGGAACGCGGACGGCGGTTTGAGTTCGCCATTCGAAACCACTCTGGAGAACGACAAATGACGGCGTACATGGTGATTGCCTGCAAGATCCACGATCGCGACAAGTTCATCTCGGGCTACGGGCAGGCCGTACCGAAGCTTGTCGAAAAATTCGGCGGCGAGTACCTCCTCGTTGCGCCCGGCGCGACGCTCCTGGAAGGTACCCTCGAAGGCTACACGTCGATGGCCATTTCGAAATGGCCGAGTCGCGACGCGGCGACGCGCTTCTGGGAGTCGGACGAGTACGCTGAAGTCAAAAAGCTTCGTGAAGGCCTCGCTGACGTCGAGGTTTTACTCATCGAAGCACCTTAGCGTCGAGTTCGGCAGAGCGCCACGGCGGGCTTGCGCCCCATTATCGCCACCGTTTACGACTGGAGCCCACGATGTCCGAAGATATCTTCATTCCGCAGAGTTCGCCCGACGACGCCGTAGTCGGACCGCTGCATACGGTCACCTACATTACGGCGGACAAGCAGGCCGTTCATGTGCTGCTTGGCGACGGCTACGGCATGACTGCAAGCGAATGGTTTGCACCGTCGGACGACGAACGCCATGAGCTGAACGCCTACCTGGGTTTTGCTGCAGCCGATACATGGGAGGCGTGCGTGTACTCGATGCCCGGAGAGGGCGCGAACGTCCGTATTCGCGTTTTCAGCGTGTCAGCGAACCATCCGCTTGTGCGCCCGGCGTACGACGGCCTGTATCAGGGCGGCGCGACGATTAGTTGCCCCATGACCGATATGCGTGCCCACGAGAAGCACGTCGCGGGTCTCGGTATCCAGTCGACCATAGGCGTCAAGGAAATGGAGTTCACGAGCCCGACCGGCGAAACCTACATTTCGGCCGAGATCGTCTACATGGCACCGGACAACGTGTATCTGATGGGTGTGACGCGGCCATCGGTATTTGTGCCGACGGGGCCGATCGATCCCGACACCGGCATCGGCGGGCCTGCCTATTCGGCACGCTGCGTGGCGCAGTGTGACGCAACTGTCCGGTTTCTCGCCGACGTCCTGGGCTACGAAACCCGTCGCGACGTCGAGCTTGTGGTCGGTGAGCGCTCGGCCATCCGGCTGCCCGAGGGAACGAAGGAGCGTTTCATTCAGGCGTTTGCGCCAGGGTCACAGACCGGCTACGTCGTGCTCATGGACCACGGCAGCGTCACCAAGCGCAGCGACGCCGAAAGCCTGGGTCCGCCCAGCCGGGGCATCGGCATCTGGTCGTTCCCGACACGCAATCTGGATGACGTGCAGGCCCGAGCTGAGCACCTGGGGTGCCATGTTCGCTCGAGCCCGGGGTCAACGAGGAGCCCGTTGCTGGGGCCCGGCCGTTCGCTAATGATCGAGGATCCCGACGGTTTCCCGATCGAGGTGTTTGAAACCGCCGGATGATGGCTGGCCTGGACGAATCGTGCTCATGAGATGCAAGCGGATAGCAACGTCGATCGGCGTGGTCACACTGACCGTACTTTGCCCGGTGTTGTCGGCAGGTAAACCGCTTCCTGATGAGCGCGCCGGCGTAGCGTTCGCTGCAGACAATTGCGAAGCGCCAGGCCTCACAGCGGGCTGCATAGTGAGCAGGGCGGAACAAGCGCTTACGCAGCTCGAGGGCGACCCGTTTGCGTGGTCGACGGCCGCCGTCGAACTTGCCATCGCACTGGATGCACTCGATGAGTCCACCCGGTCGGAGGTTCTGGTTGCCGCCGCCGCGGACCGCGCGGCCGGTATTGGGGAAGAGCGCCAACGCGTTGCGGCGTTTGGCGATATTGCCCTCGCACTTGCGGTGCTTCGCCCACTGCCAGACAGTGAAAAGATCCTCTCCCGGATCGCCGATTCGGTTGCCGGTGTCGAGGACGTCAACAGGCGCGCCGATCTGGCCGGCAAAATGATCGCAGCGTCCGCGGTCCAGCTTGATTTGCCAGAGGCCTTCAATCGTGCAACGGCGTTACCCGAAGGAGAGGGCAGTCAGGCGAGCTACAAGGCACTGGCGCTCAGGAAGGTCGCTGCGACGTTTGCAGGCAAAGGCGATTTCGACACTGCCGGGCGTGTCATCGAACACATTACGATGGGCATCGACTACTACAAGTCGATGGCACGGTCCGACGTTGCCGCACGGGCTGCCGGGGACGATCGATATCGGGCGCATGCGAACATGCTGCTCGACGAAGCCGTCATCATCGCCCGGACGATCGAGGACGGCTACTTCAGAGCGGGATCCCTGCGGGACATTGCCGTGGCCTATCATCGTCTGGGCGCCGCGGAGCGCAGCGCCGCCTACTTCGATGAGGCAATGTCGGCTACGGCGGATGCCGATACGCCCAACGAGCGGGCGCGTTCGATGAGCCGTATTGCCACGAGGATGTCCGACCTGGGGCGACTCGGCGCGACCGAATCGGTCATTGCGCAGTCGATCGCGTACGCGGAAGCGATCGAGTCGGATGTGATGCGCTCGTTTACCGATTACGAAATAGCCGGCGCCGCCGCATTTTGCGGTCACTTCGACACGGCGTATGCGCTCATTGCGGGTATGACCGACCGAGCAATGGGTTCGACGGCATCGGTCAGGAGTGCCGCTCAGCGAGATCTTGCCTGGGGACTTGCCAGGCACGGCCAGCTGCAACAGGCGATGCAGGTCGTTGCGGGCATCGAGTCGCTCAGAGAAAGAATTCAGGCAATGAGCCGCATTGCGCGGGTAATGAACGACCCGGGGATGCAGGCGTTGCCGAGGTACCTGTAGCCGTAAGGGCGGTAAGGGTCATCGGGTGTTGGAGGTAGAAGGCGTATGAAAACGCAGTTTTCCAGGCGGGATGTTCTGGCCGCGGGCGCGGCAACTCTGGGCGCGCTGAGCTTTCCCGGGCGAAGCGTTGCGGAGCCGGGGTCGGGAATGGACGCCCAGGTCATCGTGATCGGCGCAGGGCTGTCGGGGCTCAACGCCGCTCTGCTTCTGGAGGAAATCGGCTTCAAAGTTCTGGTTGTCGAGGGTCGCAACCGCGTTGGCGGGCGTCTCTACACAATGGACGACGTGCCCGGCAAACCCGAAGGCGGCGGCAGCGGTATGGGGGCCGGTTATGCGCGCCTGCTCGGTGCAATGGACCGCTACAAGATACCGCTCGACAAAGATCGCCCGAGGACGGTCCCGATCCTCGATTCCACGATGCTGGACATACGCGGACACCACGTGCAAATCCCCGACTGGAGCGACAGTCCCTACAACCCGTTTCAGGGAGAGCATCGCGGCAAGCTTCCGTGGCAGTTTCAGTTTGGTATCTATCGTGGAGAGAACCCGCTACAGAAGCCCGAGGATCTGATCAACCCGGAGTTCGCCGAGTTCGACATCTCCTGCTACGACTTCCTGAAGGCGCGCGGTTTTAGTGAGCGCGCCATCAAGCTCGGCGCTGGCACAAACCTCAGCTATGGTGACGAGTCGGGGCCGCACGGGCTGTCCACGATGATGTGGTTTCATATCGACACGGTGTTCGGTAGAGATCGCCATCTTCCGCAGGAGAACATGGAATTCCGTCGAGCGGGCAAAGGCGGGAATCAGCGTATGCCCGAGGGGCTAGCGAATCAGCTCAGGAGTGAAATCCGCTTCGACACCACTGTGGTCGGGATCCGCGACGGCACCAGCCACGCGGAGGTCCATCTCGCGGACGGCAAGATACTCAGGGCTCCGCGCGTCATAGTGACAATACCGTTCTCGGCGCTTCGACTGATTAACCTCGATGCGCCGATCAGCCCGCCGCAATCGCGCGCAATCAGGCAGCTCGGTTACACGAACGTCACCCATCTTCACTTTGTGCCCCGGCGGAAGTTCTGGGAGCAGGACGGCTTGCCTCCGTCGATCTGGTCGGACGGGCCGATCGCGCGATTCAACGCGTTGAGAAACAACCCCAACAATCCGGACGAGATAACCAGCTTCATTTGTTTCGCAAACGACCGTACGGCCAATCATCTGGATCGTCTCGGAGCGGAGCGGGCCGGAGCGTTTGTCCTCGATTACCTCGCGCGAATTCGCCCGAGCAGCAAAGGCGCACTCGACTACGTCAAGTTCTACTCGTGGCAGCTGGACCCGTTCGCCGGAGGTGCCTATGCGGCGTGGCGGCCCGGACAGTCGACGTCTTTCGGCCGGGACATGTCCAGACCGGCCGGCCGCATCCACTTTGCGGGTGAGCATACGGCCGTACTCAATCGGGGTATGGAAGGTGCCATGGAATCGGGCGAACGAGCCGCCTTCGAGGTGGCAGCAGCACTGTAGTGACGTTAGGAGGAGCGTTCAACATGAGTTCGAAAAAGACCCATACCCTTAACCGATACGCGAGTTTTGCCGCGTTGTTTTGCCTCTGTGCGTGCGGCGCAGGTGAGCCGATCCCACCCTCGTCGCCGTCTTCGGCCGAGGTGGCCGACCGGATCATGGAATGGTGGGACGGGGATTACGACAATGACGCGCAGATCGATGCCTTGCGCGAGGACGGCGCGCCAGTCTGGCAGCAAGGCGCTGCGGAAGAAGGGCAGACGTTCGGCGGGCATCTGCCCGTGAAGTCGTACTACCGGCCGGTGTCTCTACCGGCGTTCGGCGATCGCGTGATCTACGTCGAGGAGAAGACCTTCGGCACCAATCCCTACCGCCAGCGTATCTACACTGTCTCGTACGACGATCCGGACGGCGAGGTTCGGGTCAAGCTCTGGTACTTCAAGGATCGGGAGAAGTACCTTGGCGCGTTTGCCGATCTTGGCCGGATTCAGGCGCTCGGCCCGGACGACATGAGTCCGCTGCCCGATGACTGCGACCTGGTGGTCCGCGAACTGGACGACGGACGTTTTCACATGAAAATGCCGTCCTGCGTATTTGGCGACAAGTTGTTCGACTACCAGGTGATCCTGGGCCCCGACGACTTCTGGTTCAGAGACAGAATCGCCGATGCAGAGAGCGGCTTGGTCACGATGACGGCCGGCAGTTTTACCTACCACAAGCTTCAAAGAGTCGTTGTGGAATAGTCCACGTCGTTGCGGGGCTAGTCTGCGCGCTTCGGCAGTACGCCAAACGTCGCCATTGCCTCGAGAATCATCTCCCCGTAGCGCTGTTCGTCGGCTCGCATGCGGCCCTCGGGTCCTGCGATCGAGATGACCAGCGGTCTGCCGTCGTGTTCGCAATCTGCTATGCCGGCGATCGCCGAGGCACCTTCGAACACGCCGGCGTGCACGACACACAGCTGATCCCGCCGCGTTTGTCCGCATCGCCGGAGTACGTCGTCCAGCGGCGGGATCGAGGGCAGCCGGCGGCTGTCTTTTTCCCAACGGGCGGAGATCTGCGCATTGCTCAGGCTGGCAAGGTAAGCCGTGCCCGCAGCGGAGTCCCACAACGGTAGCCGCTGGCTGATTTCCGCGACGAACGAGATCGGCTGCCGGCTTTTCTCGACGCGAATGATCTCCATCTCGTTGTCCAGCGGCCAGGACGCAGTGACCGTCTCGCCGCAATCGCGCTGCAAGGCCTCCATGAGTTCCCCGATGCGGGGCGGGAAATGTGCGGGATCGGCCAGCCACGTGCCGAGGTGGGCAAAACCCAGGGTAGGCAGATAGGTCAGCGTACGGCGATTCAGGCTCACCATCCTCAACTCGACCAGCTCTTTGAGCAGGGCCGCAACGCTGGAGCGCGGCGCGCCAAGGTAATCCGCAATTTCTGCGGCGGTGAGGGCGGTTTGCCGCTCCGAAAACAGCGAGAAAACCTCGAAGCACCGGGACACGGACTGGCTGACGGAGGCCATATCAAGAAATCCATTTTTATAGACTTTCGAATCTATAACTAGATTTCATTGACTCGTCAAGCCGAGTTGAGTTACCAATACGGTAAAGATTCCGCTTAAAGCCCGTACGAGAACTCAAGGGGGAGACATGGGTAACCTGGCATCGCTCGGCCAAAGCAAGGCGATTGCAATTTACCGCACGATGGTGCGAATCGCCGAGTGCGATCAGCGAATCCAGCAGGGTCTCGCGGCAGGCGATCTGCAGTTCCAGTACTACCCTGCGGGCGGGCAGGAGGCCATTCCCGCGACCATCGCATCACTCCTCGAGGCAGACGATCTTGCGGTTACGACCTACCGCGTCGTCCACGACATCGTGGCGAAGGGAACGCCAATACGGGAGATCATGGCTGAGATGTACGGCCGCGCAACGGGAACCTGTAAAGGCAAGGGCGGACCGATGCACCTGACGGCCCCCAATTCCGGTCTCATGGTGACGACCGGAATCGTCGGTGCCGGTACGCCCATTGCCGCCGGCCTGGCGCTGGCCGAAAAAATGCAGAACACGGGCCGGGTGACGATCTGCAGCTTCGGTGACGGTGCCGCCAATATTGGTGCGGTTCACGAGGCGCTCAACATTGCGGCGCTCTGGTCCTTGCCGGTGGTGTTCGTCTGTCAGAACAACCTGTACGCCGAATACACGAGTTTCGCGGAATCGACGGCATCGGCGTCAATCGCGTCGCGGGCCGAAGGTTACGGTATGCCGGGCGTTTTGTGCGACGGCACCGATCCGGTTGCCGTACACGAGGCGGCCGAACCGGCGATTGCGCGAGCCAGGAACGGCGAGGGACCAACGCTGCTGGAATGTGTTGCACCTCGTCTGCAGGGCCACGCGTTCGGTTCGGAAACGGCGCACATGGATCAGGAAGCGCTGGCCGAAGCGATCCGGAATGCACCGCTGGTTGTCGTGAGACAGCGTTTGCTCGACGAAGGGCTCGCGACCGAAAAGGAACTCGAGCAAATAGAGGCCGAGGCTACCGCAGAGGTCGACGACGCGCAGAAGTTTGCCACCGAGAGCCCGCCGCCCGGCATCGAGGAGCTGGATGCGGACGTATTTGCGGACAAGGGCGACATCCCTTACGCATCGTCGCCGGTGGCCCGGCAGGGCACAGGCCCGACCGGCGAGGCACGTTCCATTACGTTTGGGCAGGCCGTCAACGAAGCCATGGCCGAGGCGCTGGAGCGCGACGACAGCGTTTTCCTTCTTGGTGAAGATCTTCACGATCCGGCCGGCGGTATCGTCAAGCAAACCGCAGGGCTGTCTACGCGGTTTGGTCTCGAACGAGTCCGCCCGACACCGATATCCGAGCAGGCCATCGTCGGTGCGGCGATCGGCGCTTCGATGCGAGGCATGAAGCCCGTTGCCGAAATCATGGTCAACGACTTCGCCATGGTGGCGATGGACCAGATCGCCAACCACGCGGCGAAGCTTCGCTACATGTCCGGCGGCCGCACGGCTGTGCCCATTACGATTCGTTCGCTGTCGGCCGGCAACGTCGGCAGTTTCGGCGCGCAGCACTCGCAGTCGCTCGAAGCGTGGTTTGCGCACACGCCGGGGCTGAAGATTGTGGCGCCGTCGAACGCCTACGACGCCAAGGGACTCCTGCTTTCGTGTATCGACGACCCGGATCCCTGTATCCAGATCGAAGCGATGCGCTGCTTTTTCGTGCCGGGCGACGTGCCCGAAGGTCATTACACGGTGCCCCTCGGCAGTGCGGCGATCCGTCAGGAAGGCAGCGACATTACGCTGGTTTCGTACAGCTGGGGGATGCAGGAAGTGCTTGCGGCTGCAGAGCAACTCAAGGAGCAGGGCGTCAGTGCGGAAGTCATCGACCTGCGTTCGATAGTGCCGCTCGACTACCCGACCGTCTGTGAATCGGTTCGTAAGACCGGGCGCGCGTTGATTGTGCATCCGGCCGTGGAGTTCGGTGGATTCGGGGCCGAGCTGGCTGCGCGTCTGCAGTTCGATCTGTTCGAGGACCTTCGTGCGCCCATTGCGCGCTATGGCGCGCCTTACACCTCCATACCGTTTTCCCAGGCGCTGGAAGCGGCTTATTTCCCGGCGGCGTCGGGTGTCGTGGAGCGCGCAACCGCTCTCCTCAAGGGCGGGGCCTAGAGCTATGCGCGTCACGCTGAAAATGCCGAAAGGCGCTGTATCGATGCAGGAAGGGAAGATCGTCGAGTGGCTTGTCGAGGCAGGGGACACGATTACCAAAGGGCAACCGATTTATGCCATCGAATCGGAGAAGGCCACGATCGACATCGAGAGTCCGTTCGCCGGCGTCATTACGCCGATCGCCGCTGTCGGCGAAACGCTGCCCGTCGGCGCAGCCGTTGCGACCGTAGAGACCTAAGGAGATTCGTATGAATCGAAACACCACATTACTGGCAGCCGCCATGACGACGGCTGCGATTCCGGGTGTCGTCGTGGCACAGGCCGGCGGTGACGACTCGCTGCGCATCGACGAGATCGTCGTGACGGCGGAGCGCCGCAGCGAAACCCTGCAGGACGTTCCCGTGTCGATCTCGGCCGTATCGGGCGAGAAGCTGGAGGAGTCGAGCATTTTCGATACCGAAGCGCTGGCCTCGACCGTGCCGGGACTGGTGCTGCAGCGGGACGTCGTCGGCAAAGCCGTGATTCGCGGGATCGGCACCGAAAACTTCACGGTCGGGGGAGACCCCGGCGTTGCGGTCTACGTCGACGGCGCCTACATGGCACGCTCTTCGACCGCCATTTTCGACTTCTTCGACGTCGAGCGCGTTGAGGTGCTGCGCGGCCCGCAGGGTACGCTGTACGGCCGCAACGCAACGGGCGGGGTGATCAACGTCATCTCCCGTGCGCCGACCGACGAGTTCGAAGGCCAGGTCAAACTGACTGCAGGCGACTTCGGCATGCTGCGCAGCGAAGCCGCGATATCCGGCGCGATCGCTGACGGCATACGAGGAAGAATTGCCGGTATGTATTCGCAGCGTGACGGCTACACCGACAACCTGTTCGCCGGTGCCGGCAACCGCGGTCTGGACGAACTCGACAGCAAAGACCTGTGGGCCGTGCGCGGCCGCCTGGACTTTGCGCTCGGCGATTCCGCCACGCTCGAACTCATCGGCGAAATCTACCGCGACGATTCCAATCCGCCGGCGTTCTGGTACACGGACGACACGCTGCCGTGGGAGTCCCCCACCTCGGAGTTTCCGCGCGATCTCAGGACCGTAAGCCAGGGTTACGAGGCCGAGACGCCCGGATTTACGTCGCTCGAGGTGGGTCAGGCCAACCGGCAGGACCAGACGGGTCTGACGGCGAGGCTGACCTGGGATTTCGACAGCGTCAGTCTGACCTCGGTTTCCGCTTATCGCGACATCGAGTTCGACTGGATCAACGACGGCGACGGCTTGTCCGATTTCCTCGTCGTCTACTTCCAGCGCGACGAGTCGGATCAGTTCAGTCAGGACATTCAGCTGGCGTCCACCGGCACCGGGCCGTTTCAGTGGATTGCCGGTGCGTTCTATCTGACCGAAGATTCCGAGGGGCTCTACGCCATACCGCTTGGCCCGAGCTTCGTGCCGCCGGGTGGGTTTACGGTCGTGTTCGACGGCACCAACGAAACCGAAGCGTTCGGGGTCTTTGCGGAAGGGTCGTACAGCTTCGGCGACTTCGTGCTGACGGCCGGACTGCGTTACTCCGACGAGTCGAAAGACGCCACGCTGGCAACTCCGCTGTTCGAAGGCGACACGACGTTCCCCGTGCAAACGCAGAGCGACAGTTTCGATGCCCTGACGCCGAGGCTGGTTCTCGAGTATCAGGCGCTCGAAGGCGTGAATCTCTACGGGTCGATTACGCGCGGCTTCAAGTCCGGCGGTTATTCGTTGCTCGACAATCCGATCAACGCCTTCGACGAGGAAACCATCTGGGCCTACGAGGTCGGGATGAAGTCACAGTTTGCGGAGGACCGGGTGCGTCTCAACCTGTCCGCTTTCGTCTACGACTACGAAGATCAGCAACTCAGCCAGGTCACCAACCTTGCCACGCAAACGAGTAACGCCGGTTCGTCGTCGATCTGGGGACTCGAAGCCGAATTTGTTGCGCTGCTCGGCGACAGCTTTCGACTCGACGGTAACTTCGCCTACCTGGATACCGAGTTCGACGAGTTCTGCACGACCGACACGCGCAACACGGCGCTGCCGCTCGATCCCGCCAACTGCACCTTCGACGACGGCGCCGGCGGTACCTTTGCGACCTCGAACCTCGCCGGGAACGAGCTGCCGCGTGCGCCGGATCTGACGGCGTTTCTTGCCGGTACCTACGAGACTTCCCTGACCGCCGGCCTGGACGGTTTCGTCAGAGCCGAGTGGCAATACACGGGCGATCAGTTCTTCTCCGTGTTCAATCGCCCGAACGTGGCACAGGATGCCTACAGTCTGTTCAACGCCAGTGTCGGTATCGGCGCCGCGAACGGTTCGTGGACCGCACGGCTCTGGGTGCGGAACCTCGCGGACGAGGAATACTTCTCCAACCTGTTCGAATCGGGTGTTACCGACGCACTCGTCGTACCGCAGGGTTTTGTCGGCCCGCCGCGGGCGTGGGGCCTGTCCCTGAGTCTCAACTTCTGAACTTCGGGGGCAGCCATGGCCTACGTTAACGCAACCGACGGCACACCCATCTACTACCGTGATCTGGGCAGCGGGCCGCCGCTCGTCCTGCTCCACGGGTTAATGCTGACGGTCGACGGCTTCTGGACACGGAACCTCGAGCCGCTGGCCGAATCCTGCCGTGTCATTGCCATCGACCATCGCGGCCACGGCCAGTCCGGCAAGCCGCTGGATTCGTACGGTATCCGTGAGTGCGCCGACGATCTGAAGACGGTGCTCGACGCCCTCGACGTCGAAAACGCCACGGTGGCGGGTGTTGCCTTCGGCGCAATGGTGGCGCTCGAGTACTTCAGGCTTTTCGGCAGTGCGCGTATCGGCAAGCTGGCGATTATCGAAGCGCAGGTTCGGCTGACCAACGACGCCGGCTGGGAGCATCCCACTTTCGGCGATTTCCCGGCGGAGGCCGGGCAGGGCTTTCTGGATGCCTGCCGTGAGAGCCGGGAGCCGCTGAGTGGATTTCTGCTTGGCGCGTTCGGCACGCCGCCGACCGACGACGAAATGGCCCGGATGCAGCACGAAGCGTGGTTGACGCCAACCCAGGCAGCCATCGACTTCATCGGCGACATGATTGCGGCCGACTACCGGGCCGATCTCGCCAATGTCGACGTGCCCACGCTGTTGATCTACGGGCGGCTCAACAACGTGCCGATTCCGTCCGAACTTGGCGCCTGGATTGCGGAGCAAATGCCTGATGCGCGCCTCGAGCGGTTCGCCGACGCGGGGCATTCGCCGTTCTACGAGCAAGCTGAGCGTTTCAATCGACTGTTGACGGAGTTTGTCCATGAGTGATCCCGGCGCGTTCCTGATCCTGCGCTCGAACGCACCCGATGCCCGCTTCGGTGAATTCCTGGATCGCGTCTCGACGACGGAGCGTGTTGTGGGCCTCGCGAGGCTTCACGAAGTGAAAGCGCTCGAACCGGGAACGGTGCCGGCGCATACGCTGATTCTGGAATATCCGAGCAAAGAGGCCGCACGCGACAGTCTGTCGTCGATGCCGGCGGACTTGCTGGCGGAGCCGAGGGAGCCGCTCGTACTGCTGACGGCCAAGGTTCCCGAGGCGGGTTTCGACGATCCCTCGATACCTACCAGAGCGAACGCCGGCACGGTACGCGACGACGGTCCCGTACTGATGCTCATCGAAGGCTCCGCGACCGATCAGGAACGGCTGAATACCTATCGCGAGATCATCCTGCCGATGATGTTCGAGCGTCACGCCTACTACACGGTGTTCGAGCTTGGCGGCGACGTGGAGGTCCTGTCCGGAAGCTGGGACGAAGACATTTTTGCGATCAGCCGCTGGCCCAGCCTGGACGCGGCGTACGACCTGTGGCTTTCGGATCGCTATCAGAACGATGCGATCCCGTTGCGCATCGACGTCGGGCGGTTCGAAGTTGCGGTGGTGCCCGAGCGTCGTGGCTAGCCTTCCTGTCGAGTTCCTGCCGGTCGACGGTTGGGCGTCCAGGGCATCGATAATCGCCGGGGACTCGCCTTGACGATCGGCGCCATCGATATTGTCGTCAATCCTTTCACGCCCGTAGAAGTTTCCAAAGGGCAGACTGGCTATGACGAGGCCTTCATGGCGCAGGTTCGCATGCCGGAGGAGATGCGCGGGGGCCTGAGCATCGAGCGGCACCTCGAAATCATGGACGAGGCCGGCGTGGATCACGCGCTGCTGATCGCCGTAAGGGCAGGCGATCCGCTGCGCCGCGGATCGTTCGAAATTCCCTATGCGCAAATCGGCGACTACGTAACGGCACATCCGACGCGCTTCTCCGGTCTCGCGGGCGTCGACCCGACGCGCGGGATGCAGCAACTCCGTGACCTGGAGCATGCCGTCAACGAGCTGGGTTTCGTCGGCGCTCACAGCTACCCGCACTGGTTCTCGCTGCCGCCGGATGCGCCGCAGTGGTATCCGATCTATGCGAAATGCTGCGAACTCGATATCCCTATCATGATGCAGGTGGGTCAGAACCTGATCTACCAGAAACACGTTCGCCTGCCATCGGTTGCCAGGCCGATCCTGCTGGATCGCATTGCGATCGACTTTCCCGAACTCAAGCTGATCGGTATTCACGTGGGTACGCCCTGGGCCGACGAAATGATCGCGATGGCCTGGAAACACGAAAACGTCTACATCGGCATCGACGCGTATGCGCCCAAACACCTGCCGGCGAGTCTCGTTCACTACATGAACAGCTACGGCAGCCACAAGGTGCTGTTCGGCACCGACTGGCCCGTCATCGATCCGCGTCGCGGCCGCCGCGAACTCGAAGCCTACGAACTTCGGGAGAGTGCGCTGCAAAGCGTGCTGCGGGACAACGCTCTCGCGGTGTTTCCGACCGTCGAATCGCGACTTCGGACGGTCTGAATGGATACTTCGGGATACATGCCGCTGACGATCGGTCGAGGGATACGCTGTTCTGCGGCGGCCGACCGCAACAAGCTTGCGCTCGTCGATAGCAAAGGCGCCGAGCGCAGCTACGGCGAGCTGGTCGCCCGGATGGATGCGGTGGGGCGGCTGTCCGTGGAGCAAGGGCTGGAGAAGGGCGATGTCGTTGCGCTGATCGCGCCGAACTGCATTGAATATGCGGAGATCGTCGCCGGGTTATCGGAGCGCGGCGTGATCGTTGCGACGCTGAACCCGGCGCTCTCGGCCGACGAACTCTCGTCGATCTTCGGCGATTGCAAGCCGCGCCTCGTGATCGCGGCCGCGTCCGTCGAGCTTCCGGCAGACCGACCGAAAACCATTCGGCTGGGTAACGAGTTCGACGATGCGCTGGGCGATGCACGTGAGGAGCGCGCGTTGCCGCCGCTGGACGAGCGCGAAACGTTTGCGATTTCCTACACGTCGGGTACGACGGGAGCGCCCAAGGGTGTACTCCTGTCGCATCGCAGCCGCTGCCTGATGTTCTCCGCCATGGCCAGCGAATACGGTTGCTTCGGGCGTGACGACCACTTCCTGGCGCTCGCGCCCATGTGCCATGGCGCCGGACTCGCGTTTGCGCTTGCGCCGCTCTACAACGGCGGTCGCTGCACGCTGCAGTATTCCTTCGAACCCGAGGCGTTGCTGTCGGCGCTCGACCGGTTTGCTCCGAACGGCGTATTTGTCGTGCCGACCCATCTGCATCGCCTGTTCAACGCGCCGGTTGACGTGCTGGAACGTCATCGCGGCCGACACTCCCTGCGCACGATCATCTCGAACGCTGCGGCGCTTGCTCCCGCACTCAAGCAGGCGACCGTCGACTATTTTGGTGCCGGACTGCTGCACGAGACTTATGGTTCGACGGAAGCCGGTATCGTGACCAACATCCGTCCGGCCGTACTGCTCGGCAAGCCGCGCAGTGTGGGACCGGCATTTGCGAACATGGAGATCGAGCTGCGTCAGGACGACGGCGAGCCGGCCGGTACTGGCCAGCCCGGCGAACTGTTTTGCCGCAGCCCTTTCAGTTTCAACGGCTATCTCAATCGACCTGACGAGACGCGCGCTGCCCTCGTCAACGGCTGGGTTACCGTCGGGGACATTGCCGTTGCCGACGACGAAGGCTACGTCACGATTACGGATCGCAAGAAAGACATGGTCGTGACCGGCGGCATGAACGTCTATCCGCGAGAGATCGAGGCCGTGATCGAAGGGCTCGACGGTGTGATCGAGTGTGCAGTCGTCGGGGCTCCCGACGAGGAGTGGGGTGAACGGCTGTACGCGTTTGTCGTTACCCGGCCGGATAGCGAGGTGACGAGCGAACAGATTGTCGATCGCTGCCGGGAGAAGCTCGCGGCCTACAAAGTACCGAAGCAACTGGCGTTCGTGGACGCGTTACCGCGTAACGCTGCCGGCAAGCTGATCAAGCGAGAGCTGAAAACGCTCGCGACCGCCGGCTGACGGGCGCTGCCGTCGAAGCCGGCGGACATCCCGAGCCTCAACGTCGTGCAATACACTCCACTTCGACGCGGGCGTTGGCGGCCAGGCCGTTGGCGCCGAATGCGCTGCGCGCCGGATAGTTGTCGTCGAAGAAGGTCTTGTACACGTCGTTGAATGCCGGCCATTCGGCCATGTCGGCCAGCATGACCGTGCATTTGACGATGCTGTCCATGCCGAGTCCCTCTGCGGCGAGCAAACCCTCGATGTTCTCCATCGTCTGGCGCGTCTCGGGTTCGATACCGCCGGGGACCAGACCCTCACCCGGCACGAAGCCGAGGGTGCCGGAGAGGAACAGCCAGCCGTCGGCCTCCACCAGGTTCGACAACGGGAAGCCGGCCTGAATGATGGCGTCGCTCGCGACGAAGCGGATGTTGCCGTCGTTTGCGGCGCCAGTGTGTGCATCGTGATGAGCATGACAGCCGGAGAGCAACAGGGAAGCAAAGAGTACTGCGGTGAAGGCTCGAGCGTTCAATGGGGTGTCCTCCGATCGATGAATGGCAGAGTTTGCCGGTCAAGCATAACGGGCAAACGCTCCCGGTACATCAATGGCGTCAGGCGCTGGCTCGTACGGATCCGGTCGAGCGACGGGTAGGCCGAAAACCCAATGCCGGGTTCTGCTACATTGCTTCGTGGAGGTGTGGCGAAACCGGGAGTGAGCAATGCGACGACGTAAGGGAATCGTGGGTTTGCCAGGTTTTCGACTGTTGATCCCGGTTCTGGGGGCGAGTGTGTTCGTAGCGTGTGCTACCGATCGCGGCCCTCCGGAGCGCGTCGAGCTGGAGGCAGGGCAGACCGAGCTTCTCGGTTGGCTGACCAGTAGCGGGGAGTTCAGGCTCTACGGCACACGCAGGAACATGCTGAAGCGGAATCTCAAGGATTGCGTGAGCGGCGCGTTTCCCCTCGAGCGTCATCAGGAAACAATGCGCGAGTACGAGGGACGCCATGTCCGGGTCAAGGGCCGCGTTGTCGACTGGACCGGCAATCCGCCGGAAGTCGTCGCGCTGATTCACGAAGGCTCGCACATCATCAACGGCTGCCGTCAGGACTACGTGCTGTTTGCCAGGGAGATTACGCTGGTCGAGTAGCTCATTCGGCCGGCTGACTCCGTTTGCTACTCGGACGTGCTCGGCGCTCAGGCCACCGCGTTTCGCCGGGTAACTTGCCTGCCTGTCTCGTCCAATCGGACAGTTGCGGCGGTTAGCCTGTCCGGTACTCCCGGAGCAGGTCCCTGGCCTCACGTGTCTCGCGGTTGTCGGTGCCGAGACCGTTTTCGAGAGCGGTAACCGCTCTCATCAGGTCCTGAATGGCCCCCTCGATATTGTTTTGCCGGCGGCGAGCCTTCGCGCGCCTTACCAACGCGCCACCGACGTGTGCGCTCAGCTCCGGACGTCGCGACTGTCTTTCCCGAACCTCGAGCAGATCGCTCGACAGTTGTTCCGCGGCGGCAAAGTCGCCGGCGGCGAATTCAATGGCATTCATGGCTTCCAGCAGTGCCGCAAGACTGGCGGAACTGCCCGAAAGCGGCGGATAGTTGTAACTCTCGAGTATGGGCTGAATGAGCGCACGTGCTTCGTCGATGCGGCCTCGCTTTCGCAGGATAGCCGCCCGGCGAATCGTAACGAGGCGCCGCTGAAACTCGAATCTGGTCGGGTTGCTTTCGAACGTACCTTCCACCGCCTGGAGCTTTTGTTCCGCTTTTTCGAAATCGTCGACCGCAATGTACCCGCCGGCCAGATAAATATCGGCCATCAGAGCCATTCCGGCGGCACCGTTACGTTCTGCCTTGTCGCGTGCGTTTTCGAGAAGACGTATGCCTTCTTCAAAACGCGACAGGCGTATCAGGGTGCCCCCGCGCGAGATGTCGAATTGCAACCCGGCCCGGCCGGTGGCCCAATTGCTTTCTCCGAGGCGTGATAGCAGCTGCTGCTGGACGGTATGGTCGGCGAGCACCTCGCCGACGGCGCCGAGAAAGACGGCACGATTCGACATGACCTGCAGATACCCGAAGGTATTTCCACGTCCGCTTGATTCCAGATGCTCGAGGATTTCGGCGTTGACATCCAGCGCGTCGGAGAATCGCGCATCCCGCATAAGGAGGCCGGACAGGTCGTTCAGCGAAACGCCTCGCAAGTGTGACGGTGCTGCCGGGGTCCGTTTCAGAAGATCCTGGATGTCGTTAAGAATATCGATCGCGCCGTTCCGATCACCGCGTGCTTCGGTCAGATAAGAGTTCAGGCGCATGCAGACCACCCGACTCTCCACGGTAGGCAGCGATGTCATGCTTAGCGTGGCGCGGCCGTCCTCGAAGAGTCTGCGCGCCTGCTCGATGTCGGCGCGCCGGTGCATCCAGCCCATGGCGCAAAGGCTCGCTGCCAGCAGGTCGTGATCGCCGTTCGCGCGAGCCGCGTTCTCCGCCCGGGCCAGCAACTCCTGTTCGCGCGTGTTTTCCTGGAGATTCGAATACCGGCGTGACAGGTCATAGTGAACCCGGCCGATGAACGCGGCATCCGGATCGAACTGCCGTTCGAGCAGCTCGACGCCCCGGTCGAGCAATTGGACGGCGGTAAACGATTCGTCGCCGGTGCCCATCTCCTCGAGTAGCAGGCTGTAGAACTCGTTGCTCGCGTGGACGCGCTGTTGATGATAAAGGGCGGCGTCACGCTGCCTGTCAGCTTCGATCCCTTGCCAAATTGCAATTCCTGCCGCAACGACAATGACAATCAGGGTTAGCGAACCGGTCAGCACTCCGCCGCGATATCGCCGAACGAATTTTCGGGCCCTGTACGATACGGAATCCGGAAACGCCGTCACCGGTTCATGCCTGAGGTATGACCGGAGATCGGCGGCGAAGTCTGCGGCCGTTCGATAGCGGTCCTTCGGTGCCACCGCCAATGCCTTGCGGACGATATGGTCGAGTTCGCCGCGCAAGGTTCGCAGGAACCGCTGCGGAGAGGCGCCGCGTTCACCGGCCAGGCGCTCGAGTTCGCCATCTTTTGCGGCGTCTATGGTTTCTATCGTGCGGGCCAGTGACGGCGGTTCTTCGTTCGCCAGGTCGCGCAGCTCGGCCAGACTTTCGACTTCGGCAACTTCCCGTGGGCTCGACCCGGCCAGCAACACGTAGAGGAGCAGGCCCATCGAGTAAACGTCCGTTGCTGTCGTGATACCGCCGCCGGCAAGCTGCTCGGGCGCGGCGTACTCGGGCGTGAGACCCACGCCTGCTTCGCTCGACGTGTCGTCCGAATCGACCGCGGTCAGCAGCCGCGCGATCCCGAAGTCGAGTAGCTTGACCTGGCCTTCGGTCGTGACCAGGACGTTGGACGGCTTGATATCGCTGTGTACGATCAGGCAGCTGTGCGCGTGCGAAACCGCCTCCAGCACTTCGATGACCAGCCTGATGCGGTCGTCAATGTTCAGCACGTGTGCGTCGCAGTACTGATCGATCGGTCGGCCATCGACGAAATCCAGGATCAGATAGGGCGTGTCGCCAGGTCCTAAGCCTGCATCGATCAGCCGAGCGATATTGGCGTGAGTCAGCTTGGCAAGGTACTGCGCTTCGTCGTCGAACTGACCCAGGGCGGATTTGCCGCCGAGCCGGGTGAAAATCTTGACGGCGACTTCGCCCTCGAAGCGGCCGTCACCGCGTTCCGCACGCCACACTTCGCCCATCCCGCCGGAACCGAGCTTCGCCGTGAGACGGTATTGCCCGAACCGTTGCCCGGCGCTGGCGCCGTAACTTGCCGGTTCTCTGTTGTTACGAAACGCTTCTATGCCCAGCCGGTGAGGGAGCACCTCGAAATAGTCGCCGCATTCGTCGGCGGCCCGCAATAGTGTCGTCACTTCCAGGAGCAGTTCGGCGTCACCCTTGCACCTGGAGGCAACATAGTCTTCCCGTTCCGCGGCATCGAGTTCGCAGGCGGCGAGGAAAATCTGTTCGGCGAGTGCCGATGGCGGCTTGTTCATAGCGCTGGCCCTCAGTCAGACGACGTCATGACAGGCATACACCGAATTGCTTTCGTTCGGCTCATCCTCCTTCTTCGATCAGCTTTCCATGGAGTCCTTTCCAGCGTTGTCGGCTTCGCCGTTTCGCATCAACTGATAGAGGCTCGTAGTGCCAAGTTTCCAGTCACGTTTCACGGTCGCAATCGAAATCCCCAGTGCCTCGGCAACTTCTTCGATCGTCATGCCGCCAAACACTCTGCATTCGATGATTTGCGCTCGGCGGCTGTTTTCTTTTTCGAGCTCCGCGAGCAGCTGATGCAACTCCAGGAGTTCTTCCGCGCTGGTCTCCGTCGATATGACCGAGTCGTTGAGAGTGACGGCCATTGCATCGCCGCCGCGCTTCAGCGCTTTCTGCTTTCTCGCATAGTTCACCAGAATCTGCCGCATGGCCTTCGAGGCAGTGGCAAAAAAGTGGGTTCGATTGGCGTAGCCTTTTTCCTTGTCGCCGGCCAACCGTATGAAGGCCTCGTTGATCAAGGCCGTGGTGTTCATCGTTTGGTTGCCGCGCCACTGGCGGCGGTTGTAGCGTGCCAGCGTTTTCAGTTCGGTGTAGACCGCATCGAACAGCGACTCGGTAGCGGCAGGGTCTCCATTGCGGGCAGCCGTCAGCAGCAAGGTAATCGGCGAGTCTTCCATGGGCAATCCCGGCTCGATCGAGCGTCACGAGCATCAAGATTGGCCCAGTATATCGCGTTTACGGTTGACGCCACGGTGAGCACCGGCGCCGACGCCACCTTCAGCCCGGCGAAAGGCTGAAGCGGCGCTCGCAGCTATTTGAAATTGCTACGTAATGTCGGCATGCGGTCGATGGCGCCGCTGTCGAACACTTCCGTTGCCAGTGTCGATTGCGACGTTTCTGTGGCTAGCAGGTTGTGCAAGGGCTGGTCCGCGGCATTGCGATAGAAACGGATGTCGAACGTATCCGAACGATCCTCCACAGTCGTGTTATTCCTGCGCTGACGGTAGCGGATCGTGAACGGAACGCTGAACGAGTTGGGTGTGTGCCACTCCCAGTTTTTTTCGGCATCCAGCTTCACCGCGTCTATGCCGAGTATGTTGTGTTCACGACCAACAAAAATCTGACCCAGGTTTTCCTCGACGTAGCGAAGCAGCTTCTTGGCCGACGGCGTGGGGATGCCTTCGTATTCGTTGTAAGTCGTGAGAAACCGCTGATACACGTACTCATCGCCGACGAGTTGATAGCGCGCGAGTCCGCCGACGACCACAACGGCGTTTGGAAGCCCGTCGAGGTTTGCCTTACGTCTGATGACAACGCCGCGATCGTAGACCCAGACCAGGTCGCCGGTGTGCAGGTAGGATTCGCCGGAGCTTCCGTCCGTGACGCGCACGTCGACGACGTTCTCGGTGTCCGCGGGTGTTGCGTCGGCAACAACCTGATGATCGTTCGGCAACCGCCGGCCATCGGCATCTTCGCCGGCGCCGCTGCAGGCCGCCGACGTCAGCATGGCGAGGATGGCGGCGACCGCAAGGCCCCGCGGTGAAAAGCCTCGCGCCGGAGCCGTGCCGGCGATACGGGCGAAACGGTTTGTTTTCGACATTAGCGTGTTTCCTCTGCTGCGGGGATTGGGGTCATTCGCTGCCGATATCGATCGGAGCCAGTATGTCGCCGAGTTCGTTGGGTGCATCGCCGGTGATCGCGACGTTTTCCTGGCCCAGTTGACCCGCGTCGTTTCCTCCCCAGCACTTGACGTCGCCGGAGTTGAGCAGGGCGCAACTGTGTGTCGAACCCGCCGCTATTCGGACGGCCGTCCGGCTGTTGCCCAGGTCGACTAACGGCAGGTCGAAGCCCATTTCGCCCGGCTCGTCGCCGCGATTGAGTGTGTCACCCAGTCCAAGCTGTCCAAAGTTGTTGCTGCCCCAGCACTTGACGCCGCCGTTTTCGAGCAACGCGCACGTGTGGGCGTCGCCGGCCGCCAGTTGCGTCACGGAGAGATTGACGCTACCCAGCTGCACGGCGGGTAGCTGGTCCCCCAGTTCGTTCGAATCGTCGCCGCGATCTTCGAGGTCGCCCTGGCCGAGCTGCCCGCTGGCGTTTCGCCCCCAGCATTTTACGAAACCCGAATCGAGCAGAGCGCAGCTGTGATAGGTTCCGGCGACGATCTGCACGGCCGTTCGTCCGGAACCCAGTTCAACCGCGTTGAGCGCTGTCCCCATGTCGCCCGTATTGCCGCCGCGATTGATGCCATCGCCAAGGCCGAGTTGTCCGAAGCTGTTCGAGCCCCAGCAGTACACGGCGCCGTCAGCCTGGGCAATACAGGTGTGGAAGCCGCCGACGGCTAGATCGACGATGCCCGATTTCGGGTCTCCGACCTGAATAGGCTTCAGGTCATCGCCCATTTCGCCGGCTTGCTTGCCCCGATCTCTCACATCTTCCTGTCCGAGCTGCCCGAAAGCGTTGTAACCCCAGCACTTCACTGCCGCGGCGTCATTCAGAACGGCGTCGAGCACCGCACAACTGTGGAATAGGCCCGTGCCCGTTTGCCGCGCGGCGCGGCTGTTGCCGACCTGATTCGTGCCGAGGTCAACCGCTTCGAGATTGGCGCCGAGCTCCTTGGGATCTTGTCCGCGGCTTTCGGTATCTCCAAGCCCAAGCTGCCCGTCTTCGTTTCTTCCCCAGCACTTCACCCGGCCGTTCTCGAGCAGGCCGCAAGAGTGTCTTCCGGGAGCGATGCCGACGAGCCGCGATGTTTCGGAAACGTCCACGTACCCGAGATCGTTGCCCATATCGCCGGGAAATCCGCCGCGATCGATACCGTCCCCGAGTCCAAGTCCACCGAACGTATTTTCACCCCAGCACTTGGTCTGATTGTTTTCGAGTATTGCGCAGCTCACCGAACTGCCTGCTGCAAGGTCGATGGCTGCGAGCGCTGCACAGTCGACCGTAACGCTTGTTATGTCCGCGTCGGCAACCAGCCCCTTGCCGTCGGTCACGGTGCAGGATTGATCGGGATCGGTAGGGTTCTGGATCACTTCGACGGAATAGGTGGAACCGCTTTCGACCGCCGCCGCGAATTCATGCACACCGATCTTCTGAATCGTCAGGTCGTCGCCGCCGGCGTTCTGCAGGGTCAGTGTCCCTGCGCCCAGACCGGCCACCGTTACCGCAAGCCGATAGCGGTTCGTCACACAGTCGACGGCAATGTTATCCACGTCACTGCCGCTGACGTTACCGGAGCCGCCAGTGACTGTGCAGGTCTGCCAGGGGCTTTCCGGCTGGTTGAGCACCGTAACGGCATAGGCGGTGCCGTCACGTTCGCCCCTCGCGAACGCAAACACGCCGTCGGCGCCGACGGTCAGATCGCCGCCGCCGTTGTTTTGTAGCACGATGCTGCCGCCTGCGAGCCCGCTGACCGTCCCTCCAATGCGGTACGTGGGTTCCGGGATGGCGGGAGTAGGCGGAGGAGGGGAGCTGCTGGAACCGCCACCACACGCTGCGAGCAGCAGTGAGTGGCAAAGCAGCGCAAAACAGCCGAGCCGTGAAGTCCTGTTCATAACGAATTCCTGTGTGGCGAGTGTCTTGTTCCGGCATACAGCGAAGCGGCCAAAACCGGCTCATGTGAGGTCGGCTTTGTTTGCCGTGCGGACTTTTTTGGGCCGGCCCTGAGCCGATTTACGTGGAATACGTGTAGGTCAATGGTGAGAATCACTGTGAGGCATCGCGATGCGTAATCGACTGACGTTTTTGGGGCTGGCATGCACGCTATTGACCGCTTGCGGCGGCAGCGGGGGCGGTCCTGAGCCGGCCGAAGAGCCGCCTCCGTCCGGCGTGTCCTACCGCGTCAGCGGGGAGGTCGTTGACAAGCGATATGACGGCACGATTGCGGTGTTCCTTCAGAATGGCGACTCGGCCGAGCTTTACGAACGGCTGGAGGTGACCGACAACGGACCGTTTCAGTTCAGCACGCCCGTCGCTGCGGGAGACAATATCGAGGTCTACTCGTCGGTCGTCGGCAATACGTATTTGCGTGACGAAAACTTCATGGCACGGCAGATCTGCAACACCACTTCCGGACTCGTGCGTGACGTCCAGGCCGACGTCTCGGTGCGCGTCGCGTGTGAGGACGTCTACCACGTCTTCGGCACCGTCGAGGGGCTGCGTGGCACGCGGCTGTCCGGCAACGACAACCTGGTCCTGGATACCAACAAGGGGAACGTCCATGTCAGCAGCTCGGGGCCATTCGATTTTGGCCCCTATGAGGCCCCCGAGAACTGGAGCTTCGAGATCCTCCAGCAGCCGTCCAATCCTGAACAGGAGTGCCGCATTCAGGGTGACAGTGCCGGCGCAATAGCTGGGCAGGACGTCATGGGTGTACGCGTACTCTGCGATCTTCGCACGATCAGCGGCACGGTCTCCGGCCTGCGCGGCAGCGGCTTGATACTCAATCTTTCGGCACAGCTGCAGGAGGATCAGGGCATTGTGCACGACGTCGAGCAGCTCGACATCGAAAGCGACGGCACCTTCGAGTTCGAAACGGCCGTGGTCGAAGACGGCGAATACGAAGTTACGGTCCTGCAGAACCCCAGCGACCCGGTTCAGGAGTGCTCGGTCGCCAGAGGTATCGGTTTTGCTTCAGAGGACGTGACTGACGTGGCCGTGACCTGCCCGAACCCGTGGCGGCAATGGTGGTTTCACGACTTCGAAACGCGGGATTCGCAGGGGCCGGAAGACCCCATTGGCGAGCCGCTGGGCGGGCTGCGCGAGCGCGATGCCGGCGTGGTCTACGAGGAGTACGTCTATCCCGAACGCAACGCGGTGGCGCTGGGTCCGATGCTCGGTCTCGAGAACCAGGTTCCCTTTCTGGATCTTCTGGACGACTTGTCGCAGCAGGGCGTTGTATCGTCGTCCACCGACGGCAAGCAGTTCTGGCTTGCCGTGGAATCGGCCAGGGACAATCCGGATGCGGCCGCCTATCTGTACACCTACTGGAAATTCCGCAAAGAGGCACCAAACGCTTCGTTCTCGCTCACGATCAGCCGGGTGGAGACCGGCGTGTACCTCGATCCTCAAGGGCAGTTTGTCAGCGCCTTCAGTCTGCCGCTCGGCGCGATCTCCAAGCTCGGCTACAGCGTGGAAGCGCGGCGCGATGGCGCGTGGGTACCGGTCAGCGGCGTTGCCGGTGCAATCGAACTACGCGGTTTCACGGACCGGAATCGCGAAACCTACTGGCAGGAGTTTGCCTACAGCCCGTGGGACGTGCCCGGGTCGGCGTTCGACGATCTGTGGGACGTCGACGACTTTGAGCCCGACAACTCCGGGCGGCTGCCTTTTGCCGAGCTGGGCCAGCTGAGGCGCTTGCGTCTCCGTGAGCCTATCGTCGTCGACTTCGATTTGAGCGCCATTCCAGTGAGCGGCGAATTCCGCGTAGTGGCAGGCGCGAACGTTACGGCCTTCAACTTCTTCAGTCAGGAGGGTGTCGCCGCCGCGTATCTTCAGGACCCGGCCGGGTACGAGCCAGGCGACCCGCCGGATGAAAGCGGTGGAGTCGTCATGGATTTCAGCGGTTTGTCGATGTTGCCGATAGATCCGAACTCGGACGACATTGGGCCGGCCGGAGGCATCTCGCTGGACGCGTGCCCGGATGGCGGCAACCTGTCGATGATCGAGTTTTACGCCACCGAGTATCAGATCCCGGAAGACGTCCTTCAGGGCCTGGAAGACATCGAAGTCGTTCGGACCAACGGTGTTGGCGGTGCGGCCGGCGCACGCGTCGTCGCAAGCAGCGGCACTGCGATTGCCGGCACGGACTTTCTGCGCACCGAACAGTTTGTCGGGTTCGGTGACCTGAGCAACCTGCCACGCGAAATCGATCCGCTGATTGTCGATGACGACGAAGCGGAAGGTGACGAGACGTTTACCCTGACGCTGGTCGATCCGCAGGGCTGTGCCGAAATCGGTGCTAGAAACACGACCACGGTCACGATCCTCGCGAGCGACCCGCCATCCGGGCAGGTGTCGTTTGCCAGCGAGCGCTACGAATTTGCAGAGGGTTCCGGAGAGGGGCTCGTCGAAATCGAGAGACTGGGAGGACAGTCCGGAATCATTGGCTTCAACGTAGCATCCACCGACGGCACGGCGATAGCGGGACAACACTACGGTGCCGTGACCGGGTTCATCGCCTTCCAGGATCAGGAGACAGCCAGCAAGACGCTGCGTATCCCGCTGATCGACAACGCGGAGGTCGACGGTGACAGGGAGTTCACCGTGACGCTCGCGGCCGAAGACCCCGACGAGCAAGGAACACCCGCGGCGACCGTAGTTGTTATCCGTGACGATGACGGAGCGGAAAACACCGTAAGTTTTTCCACCGGCACGCTGGAGATCGGGGAGCAGGATGGGACGTTGGGTGTAGTCATAGCGAGGGATAGCGGCGATGGTGCGGCCGGCGTCGGAGTCATTAGCAGCGACGGCTCGGCCATCGCGGGTGAGGATTATGTGGCCGTCGATACACGGGTCGAATTCGCGGACGGCGAACTCGAACAGACGCTTTCCGTAAGCATTCTCGACGACGCGCTACAGGAGGGCGATCATACGTTCAGGCTGGAATTAGCCGAACCGACAGCCGGCCTCGTGGTGGGGGCGCCGCGCATCGTGACTGTCAGCATTGTGGATGACGAGATCGTTTCCGGTCCGCCCGCTGCGCCGCAGTTGTCCACGGACTCGGCCGTCAGCGGCCTGCAGTTGCAATGGACCGAGGTGGAGAACACGACCGCCTACCGGGTGCTGTTCGACGACGGCAGCGGTAGCCTTGAGCAGGTTGGCGGCGATTTGCCCGTAGGCACGAGCTTCCAGTACATCGACATTCCGCTGCACCTGAGTGACTACAGCGGCGCGTCCTACATCGTCCAGGCCTGTAATTCGGAAGGCTGTACGGATTCCAATGCGGTCACGGTTGCGGATCTCATGGTGGCCAGCATCGGCTTCCTGAAGTCTTCGAATTCCGATACTCGCGATCGCTTTGGCTCGAAGGTGGCCATCAGCGCCGACGGGTCGACACTCGCCGTGTCCGCACCGGAGGAAGACAGTTCGGCCACCTTCGTAGACGGTAATCAGGACGACAATACGGCCTTGGGAACCGGCGCGGTATACGTGTTCGAGAGGATCGCCACCGGCTGGCGTCAGGCGGCCTATATCAAGGCAGCGCGTTCAGACACGGCCGCTGAGTTTGGAGCAGGGCTTGCACTGAGCGCGGACGGCAACCGGCTGGTCATCGGCGCCCCAGGGGAAAGGAGTAGTGCCACCGGCATCAACGGGGACTGGAACGAGACAAGCTTCGGAGAATTCGCGTTCGGTGCAGCCTACCTTTATCGGCGGGAGGGCGGGGCCTGGATGTTCGACACCTACTTCAAGGCATCGAACGCGGAGGCGAATGACCGCTTCGGTTCGGCCGTGGCGGTTTCCGCGGACGGTTCGACGATTGCGGTATCCGCGCTCGAGGAAGACAGCTCGGCCACCGGCGTCGGTGGCGACCAGGCAAGCAATGACGCGGAGGCTTCGGGTGCTACCTACGTGTTTTCGGACGGCAGCGGTGCATGGGTACAGGAAGCGTACGTCAAAGCACCCAACGCCGAGGCGGATGACTATTTCGGCCACGCTCTGGCGCTCAGCGGCGACGGCAGTCGCCTTGCCGTCTCGGCGATTCGAGAAGACGGCGGCATTGCCGGCATTAACGGTGACCCGAACGACAACTCCCTGCCCGGAAACGGCAGTCGATCCACTGGCACTGGAGCGGTGTACGTGTATACACGCGATACCGGCGTGTGGAGCGATCAGGCGTACATCAAGTCCTCGAACATCGACGCTGACGACATGTTCGGCTTCTCGCTGTCTTTCAGCGACGACGGCAGCATTCTGGCCGTCGGTGCGCAGCGGGAAGACAGTGTTGCCACCGGCGTCAACTCCGCCCTCGAGGCGGACAACTCGAGCGAGGACACGGGCGCTGCCTACGTTTTTCGCTCGAACGGCGGCGTTTGGACTCAAGACGCCTATCTGAAGGCTTCGAATACGGACAGAACCGAGATTTTCGGGGCAAGCGTGGCCGTTAGCGGCGACGGCCGCTACATCGCCGTGGGTGCAACCAACGAGTCCTCGCTGGCGGTGGGGGTCAACGGCGATCAGACCCAGGCGTCGAACGTGGGTGTGGGTGCTGCCTATATCTTCGCGTGGGACGGCGTGTGGAATCAGGTGTCGTACGTGAAACCGAGCAACAGCGATCAAAGTCAGTTTGCAGGATCGGGCCGGGGTATCGATTTCGGCCGCTCCATTGCGTTGAGTCAGGACGGGCGGACGCTGGCGGTGGGCGGTGCCGCCGAACCGAGCGATGCGCGCGGCATTGACGGCGACCAGGCGAACGAAAACGCAAGTCTGTCCGGTGCGGTCTATCTGTACTGACGAGAGGCCCTCATCAGAGGACTTTGCCTGGCAAGTCGCTGGCCTGTCGTATCCAGTCGGATAACTGCGATTCGTCGAGCCCGTCGTCCTCGTGGATGTTGAAGTAGCGGGTACCTTCGACTTTGGAGGTGACAGGCGGCACTGGGGTCAGTGACGTCCCGCGCATGAAGGTCAGCTGCACGTACTTGGTGTAGCAGTACATCGCCATGAACCAGCCGTCGTCTTTGCCGTAAAAAGGCGTGTTCCATTTGACGGTTTTCCGCACGCCGGGAACAGTTGCTTCCGCCAGTTCGTCGATACGGCGGCCGACAGCGCTTTTCCACCCGGGCATGGCCTCGATATAGGCCTGCACGGGAGCGTTGCCTTCGCCTTTGGGGATAACGGGATTGCCGCATGACGACAGTTTGGGTTTGTTCGCTTTCATGCGGTTAGAATTCTACCACTGCGCTACACACGATCGCCGCCACCGAGATGGCGTAAAAGGAGCATCCAATGACGCGAATTACGCCGCTCGAGCCGGAGCAGCTGCCCGACGACATGAGGGCGGATCTCGAGTATGCCGTCGAGCTGATGGGGTTTACGCCAAACGACGTGCTCACGATGGCCCGCTGGCCCGCGTTCCTCGCGGCGGTCAAACAGCTGGTGGACGTCGTGTATGCGCCCGGCAAGCTCGATGGCGGGCTGAAGCGGCTCATGGCGACGATCGTCAGTGGAGCGGCGGGCTGCCGCTACTGCCAGGCGCACACGGCACACGGCGCGGCCAGGATGGCGGGCGTGGATCCCGAGAAAGTCCGGCGCGTGTGGGAGTTCGAATCGAGCGGGTTGTTTTCGGATGCGGAGCGTTCCGCACTGCGTCTGGCCGCAGCCGCCGGGCAGCAGCCCAATGCTGCTACGGACGAACACTTTCACGATTTGCGGCAGTACTACTCGGAGCAGGAGATCGTCGAGATGCTCGGCATACTGTCGTTGTTCGGTTTACTGAATCGCTGGAACGACACGCTGCAGACCGAACTCGAGGACGCGCCCGGGGCGTTCGCGAAGACCGTGTAGCGCCAAAATTCATCGAAGGAGGTTCGAGCGACCGGCAAGCGTTGCCGAGGCGCCGCCGCAACGGTCCAGTGGTATACTGAGGGTGCCCGGCGGGTTCGGCTATGGAGGAGACAGCGATGAGTCTGTTCTCTCGTATTGGTGCGTTCTCGATTCCGGTTTCTGCACTGCTGCTGTTTTCCGCGAGTGTGCACGCGCGGACCTGCGAACCTCGGCATTTCACGCTTGCTGACGCCTACGAAGAGGCCGACAGTATCGTTGTCGGTATTGTGACGGAGTGCGAGCGGGTGGGCGGCACCGACCGCTGCGCGTTCGCCACGCTGGAAGTGCTCAAGGACTCGACCCCAACAAGAGACTATGCCGGCTTTGCGGAGAGTCCCGGTTGCGGCCTGGGTTTGTACGTCGGGCAGCAGTATCTTCTGTTCCTGAACAGAGACAACGAGCCGCTCCGGTACAGCGAACCGCTAAGTATCGAAGGTTGGGCGGCCACTCAGGTGAACGAACGTCTCAGGATACTTCGCGACTTCCGCAATGGCGTCACCGCCGACGTCTCCGGGCCGTGGTTTTTCCACAAATCCTTTTTTGGTTCCTGCATGCTGATTCACGGGGTTCGAGGAAATCAGATGGAATTTACCCGAAGACCCGAGGGTGCCGTGCCGCTCGAGGATCTGGACTGGAGCCAGGTAACGATCGACGGCAGGTCAGCGGCGTTTACACCGGAGCAGGTCAGGGTGTTCGAGCGTATGGTCGAAGACAACCGCGAAGTGCTGCAGGGAAATTCGCAGATGCTGGCCGTCGATTTTGTCGAGTCGCAGTCGGAGACGCCGCGCGACGCTTCGATCAAGGTGGGGAATCGGAGCTGGCCGCTGCAGCAACGGGAAAAGAAAATCTACAGGGTCGGTGAAGTCATTCCGGCAGGCTTTAGATACTTCGCGCGGGGTGCAGATGCCGAAGCCATATTGGCAGCTCTGGAAACGCCGGCCGACGTGATCGTAACGGCAACCGCGAGTGCCGGGAAGGATGCCGCGCCTTCCCCCGAGCCCGTGCTGCGTTTCGAGACACGGTCGACGAATCTGGCTAGGGTAATCGGTGAGTATCACGCCTGTTACGGCGGGGAGCAGAAGTAGTACTACCTTGGCGGAGGTTTCGTTGGCGGGAGACCTCTAACTTTCGGGACAGGTACCTCCGACAAACTCGACCGCATACGTGTCGGTCTTGTAGCGCGGGACATACGGCACACCCTCCGGCGGATTCTGAACGACCCAGTAGCGTCCGCCGCTGGCATCCGGCCCCGGCGGATAAACGTCGCCGGATTCGCGGTGGTGCCACTCGACGTCGATGAGCCATGCCTCGGCCTTCGTGTCGCCGATATGCAGGGTTTCCTTGCCGCTCCATGTTGCAATCACGTCGTACGTACCGTCGAAGCTGACCATCGACGCTGCAAAACGCACGGGTTCAGTCTGATAGTCGATGGCGGCCAGGGGTAAACCCATCACGGCGCCGTGGATCATCCTGCGACTCGCAAGGCCGGCCAGAGGCTTGTGCTGTTCTCCCCGGGTTGCAACACCCGTGTAACCGTCCTCGTCGAACAACAACGTTCGTGTGGCCAGGGTCTCGCCGTCTTTGCTGACGCGGGCGTCGATACGCAACGGCGCAAAGGAAGCGCGTTCAAAGAAGGTATCGGCCCGGCTGATCAATCCGTCCGGCCGCGTTGTCGACTGACGGTGACGCACTACGCCGTTGCCGATGACATCGAGTCGTTCGGTGATCGTGCCCTGGCTGACCCATCCCTGCTCCTGCGCGGCACACTGCTGCCAGGTGAACTCGTACGGCTCGAGCCTGTCGCCCCGAACCAGGCCATCGCCCACGGACATGTCCGTGTCGGCATACGATGCTGGCCCGAAGGCCAGCACAATCACTAGGCTTGGCGTCGTTCTTTTCATGCGTCGGCTCCCGGAGCGTAAGGCGGTATCGTCGGCAGCACGCAGCTGTGCGGCAACTCTTTTTTTCTCTTTTGGTCCATACTTCAGGCAACGACCGGGGAATACGTGGTGCATTCGATACTGCAGATTGACGAAAACAAACGGCAGCTGACGTGTAGAGGCCGTGTGACCGTATTGCAGGAGAAGTCCTGGCAGGTGCTCGATATCCTGCGCCGGCGTGCTCCCGAGGTTGTGGAACGTCGCGAGATTGTCGACGCGGTTTGGCAGGGCAACTGGCTCACGGGCGAGAAGGGGCTGAATCACACCATCTGGACACTGCGACAGGCGCTGGGTGACGACGCGCGATCACCGGTGTTCATTCGCACGATTCCGCGCCGCGGGTATCAGTGGATTCACGTCGTGGCGAGTAACCACACCGCCGATCGGCAGCCGGCTGAAAGGGGCACGGCGTGGCGGCTGGCAGCGGGACTTGCGTTTGTTGCCGGCGGTGCAGGCTTGTTGTCCATGAGTGCCCCCGGCTCGGGCGGGTTTGCCGGGTTGCCCCACGACGAACGGATTTCGCGGGCTTATCTCGTCAACAGGGACATCCACGTCGAACTCGAGAGCGGCTGCGTCGGTATTCTCAAAAACGCCAACAACGCTGCACTCGGCGAGCCGGTGATATCGGCGGACGGCCGGGAAATTGCCGTTGCCGTGCACGAACCAAAGGGTTGCCGGCTCGTCACGATCGACGTGGCGAACGGCACCCGGAAGGATTTCGGCCGCTGTCCCGGGCCC
>Ga0207422_1001038_pt1 | contig 65866 bp, 46 predicted proteins | sample MarCyaLeptolynsp_FD_187757 | JGI IMG/M metagenome (GOLD analysis project Ga0207422, IMG submission 187757) | Marine cyanobacterial communities from Panama - species 1 Leptolyngbya sp. (SPAdes) | ecosystem: Environmental > Aquatic > Marine > Unclassified | place: Panama: Panama City | collected...
TTGTTTTGGACTCTCCTCGTTTGATGGCATCAATTGCTTTAGTGCGCAGGTCATAGCTGTAGGGAGCAGGCATATGCATTCCTTAGATTTCACTATATATGTCCTAACACAGATTCGTAGTGCTATACTAAACCGAACAGTATTGAGGTGGACCTTTCTGTCCAGACTCTCATTGTTCCCCCTAAAGACGACTGCGGGGCAACGCCCACTCGTCTGGCTAGAAAACACAAATCGTTACCGATCGCTAATTTCCTGGGGGAGACGGGGCCGGAGTGGGCGCTGATGGCGGTTCGTTCACTTTCTTGAGCGTAACGAAGACGTCGTAGCGGGTGGTGCGTTCGCCGCTGACGGCAGCGGTGACGCCGATAGAGCGAATGCCTGTGGTGAGGATTTTCTGGCCGGGGGGGAGCCGAATCATAGAAAGAATGTAGGCAGTGGCCCGGTCGAGGTCTAAGAAGAAGTGGCCGTTGTTGGGTTCGAGGTCGGCAGGTACGGTTTTGAGGAAGAGGTCGTTCTCGGCCAGGGTGTTTGCGGGTTGGGGTACCAGGGTATCGGCAATGGGAGCACCCAGGGTGAGGAAGGCGATGTTGCCGTCTAGCCAGCCCCGGGTAGCGGTGGGAATGCCGCGTTTGGATGTCCAGCTGACTGCGGGCTGGTTGCCGAGTTGCACTGGGTCAATTTCAAAGCTGTGGATGTCCTGCATGGCTTCATCTAGCTTCTCCAGGGCGGCTTCGGCGGCGCGTCGGTCGCTGACCTGAACCATAATGACCAGAGCGGCGGCAAAGGGATTGTTTTGTTCGGGTAGGGTTGGGATGAGTGCCAGAGCAAATTCTCCGGCCATCCAGGGGAGAAAATCGGTTGCCAAATCCATGCCCAGGGAGGATTGGATGTCATTTTCTAGACGCTTGGGTTGAATGGGCGTCAGGGGATTGGCGGTGGCTCCCTGGACGTAGTCTTGCCAGAGGCGCTGCAGATTACCGCCCGAGATCATCAGGGCTGTGTCTGCGGGGAAGCGGCGTTGCATATTCCTGGCTTTGTTTTCCACGATCAGGGTTTTTTCGCTGGTGGGCTTTAGCCAGGAGATGCCTTTGAATAATATGCCGTCTGGTTCCAGGCTGATGGTTGCGGCTAGGCCCTGGTTTTGCTGGCGCTGGGCTAGATTTCCGGGTGTCGCTGGGTTGGCGGAGTTGGCGGCGGCGAGGGTGGCGGCGGCAGGCACGTTGACGTAAATCCTGGCGAGGGGGCGATCGCTCTGAATTTGTCTGAGTGCTTCGATGTAACCGGGAGTTGCAGCCAGCGATGTCTTGTCTTGAAAGGCATCGATGGTTTGCTCGATGGCTCTGGGGTGGGTGGCAATGGCCAGAAAGCGGCGGCCCAGTATTGCGATTGAAAGGTTTTGCTGGGATAAGCCTTGAATTTCCTGGATGGTAATGTCTTTGTAGGTACGCTCAACCTGTTTTCTGGTTTGGCGTTGTTGAGGATTTGCCAGAAGCTCTCTGGCCCGATTGGGGTTGGCGATGGGCAGTACCATCACCAGGGGTTGCTGGTTAGTCAATCCAGGTTGGGAGGATTTTTCGTCGGGTGTCAGGGGAGCTGCATCCTGGGATTGGGGTAACAGGGCGAGCATCGCTTCTTCGCCGACCCAGGGTTGGATGTCTTGCTCGTAGGTGTAGCCGCTGTCCTCGAAGATGCGATCGCGCAATTTCTCCAGGTTCTGATTCAGGAATGCCCGCGTTTGAGGAGTGCCAAACTTCTGAAGTTTTTGCCATTGGGCCGGATCGGTGGAAATAGAAACCGAAATCAAAGATTCCTGAGGCAACAATTCAGCTCCAGAGGGAAGTTCTCCAGGTCTGGGTTTGCCACGCAGTATCGCCCAGGCAACAGCTCCTCCTACGATAAAAAGAACTGCTGCTCCAAGGGGTAGGAGCAAAGAAGGTTTTCTGGGTACAGGGGGGCTGTTTCGATCGGAATTAGACATGGACTGGGGTAGACACAGACAACTAAATGATATTGTTCGTGGTTCATGGCGAATAGTTCATGGTTCATTGAGTCCCAATCTTTACCCATGAAAACCCACCAATATTATTGCTCTTATTGTTCATGGTTCATGGCAAATTGTTCATCGCTCATTAAGTCCCAATCTTCATCCTTGAAAACACACCGAAGTTTTTATGTATTGTCTGTTAACAAGCAATGCAAATTCTCATTACCCATTACCCATTCACAATGAACCATCAACCATCAACAATGAACGATTAAAGATTAACCATTCCCGTTTGCCAATGTAGCAGAGTATTGGAATGCAATAAATCAATCAGTGGAGATTTTTGAGTGCATGGGTGAAACCTGCACGCTCAAAAATCTTCACTTGTTTGCTTGTTTACCCCTACCTTGCCATGTTTCTTGCGCAAATAGAAGTCTAGACACCACTTGGAAGGTTATTTTGAAAGACTTGCTCCGCAAGTCTTTCAAAATAACCCATTTTTCCGTTCTGGCACGAAGAAATGGGGGTTAGCGCCTCCGGAGGGGGCGCTAACCTTCCAAGTCGTGTCTAGAACGCTATGCAATTCTGAATTCTGAACGCTAGCGATTAGCCTGCTGATGCTTAACGCCTGACTCCTATCCTCGAATAGCCCTTGCATCAAGTTGTTGGGAAATGACCATCCTATGGGTATGACACATCTAAAATTGGGTAAATTCGTAGTTGGCACTTTAGTGCTGCCGAGGTCTATTCGAGTGGGGATTATAACTTTTTCGACAACCTAGCTCTATTGCACCAAATTCGCTATGTCAGTCCACTAGAAGTTTTCAAGGCTTTCAGCGCTTAATGTTCGCTGACGTCAGCAACACTCTTTCCTCCCTTCTGCTTCCCCTATTTCGATCTTTCTTCTGCCCTCTGCCCTCTGCCCTCTGCCTTCTGCCCTCTGCCCTCTACCTTCAAAACGCCACCTGTCCCTGAGCCCTCAGAAGCTTACGTTTGGAAGTATCAAGGGTATCAGGTCTGGCAGGAAAGTAGCCAACCGTTTCAATTTCCTGAGTGACATGGGTCAGAAAGAAATTCAAGAACGCACCCACCTGAGGCTTCTGGCGTACGATCGCCCTATCTGAGTAAAGGAAGAGAGGACGGGCAAATTTATACGTACCATTTTCAACATTTTCAGGACTGGGGGCGATCCCATCCAGGTGAAGAATTTTCAGCCTTTTCGCATTTTGTTGGTAGTAAGCATAGCCAACAAAGCCAATGGCAAAAGGGTTCGTGCTGACACCTTGTACTAGCACCTCATCATCGGAATTCGATTCAGTGTTCGGGGCCTGAAGCATTTTTGTTTTATCGCCATTGAGAACTTTATCGGCGAAAAAATCTAAGGTACCCGAATCAGCATCAGGGATAAAGCGTTGAATCGGCTCTTCTGGCCAATCTGGTTCCACATCAGACCATTTTTCAGCGACAAATACTTTGGCCAATTGGTTGAAGCGAGTATCTGCAAGAAAGTCATTCTCTGGATTCACAACCACAGCTAAGGCATCCGTGCCAATGCGGAATTCAAGTGGCGTGCGTCCAATTTCAGCACAGGCATCGATCTCTTTTTGCTTAATGGCACGACTCGCCTGGGAAATATCTGCCGTTCCCTCTTGGCAAAAGAATCTGAAACCAGCCCCCGAGCCAACACTTTCCAGTTTAATCACGCCGCTGTAACCGTTCTCGATAAACCGCTCGTACAGGACACTGGACAAGGGGAAAACAGTTGAACTCCCTGCAACGACCATGTTACCCCGCACATCAAGTGGATCGATTTCGGGTAAAGTGACTTGACCCACTGGAGCTGCTGTTTTCTGGGTCTCTGTAGCATTGTCATTCTGTGCTGGTGCATCAGAGGGCCGGACTTCCACAAACGACTGTTTGGGATCGATTGTTTCAGCCGCTTCTTCAGAAGGCGACGGATCTGCAGGAGGTGCATCTGGGGCGTTGCAGGAAATGAGGCTGAAGGCAATCCATAGTAAAGTCAATACCTGCCATCGATACATTGCACGGTACTCCAGAGTTTGGTTTCTTAGCTGACGTTCGTTAAAAGGTAACTTCTGTTTTAAGGTATGTCGGAACGGTTCATCATTCGTCCTAAGATTGGGTGACCGTTAGTGCTGAGACTATCTGTGACAGAAAGGTTAGAGCGAATATCGGTTTGGACAAGCTGTACTGCTCGCTGTCGTTCTTCAATGAACCGATTCATCTCCAGAGCAAATTTGGGGTATCGCTGGATCAGATCGATGACGAATTCGTAGCTAATGGTAATGGCTTGGAGATCGGTCAGTGACGTGACGGTGACAAGACTAGGGACATCTTGCCAGATCACCAGTTCGCCAAACAGTTCGCCCCCAGAGAGGCGAGCGATCTCGCAGTCGCGGCCATGACTATCATTAACTGATAACTTAACGCTGCCTGCTTGAATCACGAACAAGACTCGATCGAACTCGCCTGCTTGAATAATTCGTTCGCCTTCACCATAGTGAGTCAGGTGAGCAACCTGCGACAGGTCATCGATGGTCTGACGGGAGAGGGAACGGAAGTAGGGACGCGATCGCAAAAATTCGGCCACATCTGGTAGCAGATCGGCTTCTTTGTTGCTACGGTCTACCCGCTGAAGCATACGGATGGGATGAGAGATCGCTAAACCATGCCGCTTGGCAGTATAGTACAACCGATGTTTGACGGCATTGCTCGCACCCCAAGCATATTCAGGCTTTACCTTATAACAGATATCGTAACTAATGCCTGAATCCTCATAGGAACCAATGCCAACAACGGTGGTGCCATCCTCAATGGTACTGACCCCGTCCGTGACATGGTTCAGCGCCGCAATTACCTGAGTGGGAGGATGGTTGTAGGAGAAACCAACGCTGAACCACTTCCAGACTCCGCCCGTGCCGAAGTTTGTGATGGTTTCCTTTGATAACACCCCATTGGGAACAGTAATGGTATAGCCCCAGGCTACATTTTCTAGCGTCACAGTCCTCCAGTTCTGGGACGCAACCCTGGCTTCCGTAGCGCCAAATTTGATCCAGTCTCCCACTTTGAACGGACTGGCAACCACCAACAGCGAGCCAGAGACTAAATTGCTCAGCGTATCTTGTAAGGCGAGCGCAATGACTAGCGAACCCACCCCCAGGGCAGTGAAGACCCGGGTGAGATCGAACTGCCACACGCTAGAGATAATATGGGAGGCAATCAGCAGCACCACCACAGCCCGCAACACTTGGAAGAATAGCTTCGGCAACTGAATTCGCCAGAATACAGGTTTGTCTCCGCTTGAGAACGCCGTATTCATCAGGGAAATCGTGGTGAGGATCGCTGCGACCCAAAATGCTGTTCCCACGACGCGGACAGACATCTCTGTCTCTTCCAGTTTCAGCAGCTGCTGCATCAACAACAGCACCACCAGGGTCGGCAAAAAGTAGTTGCGAATGTTTTCCAATACCCTGGCAAGCGGATTTTTCCGCCGCTCTAGCGCTTCCATACCCCAACCCAAGACAAGCACCAGTAGGGGCGTGCCCAGCACCAGACTGAGTCCCCAAATTAACATCGATCGATCGTCCATCACGCTACCCCCCTTTCCATACCTATGGTCGCGACCCAGGTCTTCACGGAACGATCGCCATCGACCGCGATCGCATCTCCTGGCTCAAATGCATGAGAATCGTGCAAATAGTCATAAACTGCCTGAGTGACCAGCACTGTATTGGAGTCTGCTAGCCAGCTCAGCCGTTCTGCGATCGCAGTCGCCTCTCCCCACAGGTTATAAAATAGCAACGTCTTGGTACCGATCACCCCCGCCATCACCTCCGCTGTATGGATGCCAATCCGCAAGGTTAACTCCGTCTGGTGTTGATGATTAAACCCTTGCAAAATCGTCAACATCCGCAACGCAAAATCCAGGACGCGCTTCGCATGATCCAGACGCTTACTCGTTACCCCACAGACCGCCATATAACATTCACCAATATTGCGCAGCCTTTCGATATCGTGTTTCACCGCTTCTTCGTCAAAGAGATTGAACAAATCATTAAACGTATTAAACGCTTGCTGTGTCTCTTCTCGTTCTACCAACGCCTGCAACCCCTCTACCTGAGCCGAGAGCACCGTTGCCTGGGGAATTAAATCGGCAATTTGCGTTTCCCCCTTTCTCAATCGTTCGACCACCTGCGCGGGCAAAATGTTCAATAGTAGCGCCTCATTCTCGCGATCTTTTTGGCTCAGCGCCTTCTCTTGTTCGCGGTTGCGCTGAAGCACTTGAGCCAGCGACTGGGCCAGTTCGCCAAACTCATCCTGGGTATTCAAATCGATCTGCACTGCCCCATCTTCCGCTTCAAGGTTGCGGATCGCTCTGCTCAGAATCGCGATCGGCCCGGTAATGATCTGGGTCGCTGCGATCGCGACAAAACTGATCAGAACCATCAAAATTGCCGTCACAATCAACAGATTGCGCTGCAAGACAAACACCGGCTCGTACATTTCACCCAGTTCCCGCTCTGCGACAATGGCCCAATCAACTCCCTTAATCTCAATTGGCCCATAACTGCTGAGAACCGTTGTGCCGCGATAGCCTCTACTAATATCAAACCCCTCTTCTCCCTTAACTGCCGCTCGCGCTGCATCCGTGTTTAACCGTTGCAGCAAAACCGACGTCCCCAACCGATCGATCAACTTCACCTCATCTTCGCTGATCCCATTGGCACGGAGAGCCTTCTGATATTTCTTGCCATCCTCAATCAAAAATCGAGACATCGACCGCATCAGCAAATCCGAACCCAACAGATAGGTCTCGCCCGTTTTACCCAACCCTTCCCCCTGCCAATCCTCAAACCCCGTCAGGACATTGTTGATTTCCGCAATCGGCAACTGCACCGCCAGAATACCCACAATATGCGGGCCATTATAAATAGGCCCCGCAAAAAAAGCCGCAGGGGCCATGTAAGACGGACGATAGGGTTTGAAATCAACCAACTGTATAGAACGACGCTCGGGATTCTCGCGCACCGCTTCAATCGCTGCCGCCAGATTGCTCTTGCGATACGGCCCAGAATCCAAATTCGTCGCAAAATCCGTTTCTTTAAAGACTGAATAGACAATATCTCCCGTTTTATAGTCAATCAAAAACAGATCGTAATAGCCAAAATCTTCGATCAGGCGATGGAAAATCTCGTGATACTGAGTATGCACTTCGCTATAGTCGCTGCCATCTTCCGCATCCACAAGCTTGTGCTTTTCACCCAATGGATTAGGATTATTTGCAACATAATAATACTGCAAATATTTAGCCACCTGGCTGGTCGGGCGGTAAGTTTCAAGATTGGGAGTCCCCGACAGGTTTTTAGAGAGTTTTGGGAAAAACTCCTGCTGATAATAGGTATCCAGCGTCGTTTCCCATTTGGTAGAAATATGTTCGTCATTCAATCCTCTAAACGCTCGATTGAATTCCACCATCGCCGAGACCACCATGCGGTCTTCGCTCAGCGACTGAACATGGCTGCGTAAAGTTTTGAAGTAAGCCTCGATCTGATTTGACTTAGAAGATCGGACACTGGTCAAATGCGCTCTCGCATCTTTCTGCAAGGTCTCTCTTGCCATAGCCCAGGCAACAAACCCAATTGCCAGAATTGCCCCCAAACTTACCACCAGAAGCAACCCTTGCAGCTTCAACTTAACGCTCAGCCCGCCCCCTTTTAAAGTGCCGATCTGGGATGCAACCTTCTGCAAACTGCCAAACTTTGCCATGAAACCTTGTTCCTCTCAGTTGAATCCATACCCTGGTCATGCAAACCTAATTTGTAATCCATGCAACCCTTGACCAGACACTACTAGCAAAATCGCTGGAGAAGTCTTAACATCTGCTTTAGAACATCAAAAAACACATCCAGCCTCCCCAACTGATGGAGACTGAAACCTTAAAAATCTATGTCCAGAGAGACACCAGGAAATTCAGCTTTCCAAAGATTGAAAAATCTATAGCTGCGTCAGCGAGTACAGAGAAAAGAGCGAATACTGTTCAAACGCCTTCTGAACCCAAATAGTTCCTTTTTGAACGCTGCCTGCCCTTGACTGATCGACATAAAAACCTTTTCGATCGGAGCCTTATCGTTTCTAGTTCGTTCCCAGATCCGTAAATTTAGCACTACACCTGGACTGAAAGCTGAACCTGCGTCTCCACTACCGTTGTACTCAATACAATATCCAGAGTTATCACCGTTTACAGCAATTCAAATGGAATTTAAGCAAAATTTTTGAATGTTTTGAACCAGTCATCCATATCACAAACATGAACTTAAAATAGTCTTTATTATTACTTTTTAGCCGAGTTACTCAAATCTTTAAACACCGCTCCATTTAGCAAAATGTGCGTTTCCTTTATTGATGCCGCGATTCCCCAGCGAAGCATAATGCATCACTATCATTGAATTGAGCGTAATAAACTACATCTACCCACTCATGCAATCCAAACTCCGAACTCTAAAATCTCTTCACCAGGGATTGCCTACGATCGTAAAGCCGCTCCAATAATAAGGATGGGTAAAGCGCAGATTGCCAGATCCAGTTAACTTGGGCGGTAAAGGAAACTTGCCACCAGGCGTGACTAGTTGATCTGCTTCAAAATGGGCTTCGCCCCGCAACAGAGCTAACTGGGCCTGTCGCAGGGCTTCGGCTTTGATCGGTGCCGTTCGTAACTGTTCGTAAAAGCTAGTCATCAATCCTAGTGTACCTTCATCGCTGACGTACCAGAGGCTGCCCAGCACAGATTTCACCCCCGCCTGCACAGCCAGACCAGCAAAACCCAGTTCGGCTTCCTCATCGCCTAATGCAGTGCGGCAGGCACTCAAAACCATCAGTTCCACAGGCGAGTCAGCCAGCTGCAGCTGTTCGCGCAATTGCTGGAAAGACAGCTTCTCATCCCACAGCTGAATGTACGAGTTACCCGGTTTACCCGGTTGAAATTCGGCATGGGTGGCCAAATGGAGGATGCCAAAGGCTTGGGACTTGCGCGATCGCTGCAGATTTTTCAGGGTAAATTCCCGATTGAGCAGAGCATCGCCCTGCCACAGCTGGCCCGAAATCGCCGCCACCTCCGCCGCCACCGCAGGCAAAGGCTCCTGATCCTGTCCTGGAAATGCCTCCGCCCCCATAGCCAGAATCTGTAACTGTTTCGCATCCACATAGCGAGTATCCGTCAGCGACAGACTAGGCATCAACCCGACGCTATAGCGTTCGATAATAAACCCCTCACCATCGTGCATCGCTGCCAGGGGAACCGAGCGCAGCGACCGATCCAGAATGAAAACCAGATTCTGGATGCCGCGAGTCTGCAACGCTTCCTCCAAGGGGGCAACCAGCCATTGATACATTTTTCGAGCCGGCTTCAAATACCGCCTGCTCTTTACATCCAGAGGATCGGTCGTGCGAGCCAGGAGTTGATCTGCTGTCGCCAGGACTTGTTTGCGAGTCGTCGCCGCAACAGGCACGCGAACCACATCGCCTTCAGCCGTCACCAGCACCAGGTGCAACCGATCCTCCTCTTGAATCCAACAATTAAAATCGGCAGCAGTCGTGTTGGTTTCCGAAGTTGACGTCAACGCCTGCTGGTTGCACTCACCATTGGCTTCTGGCCCCGACAACCCGCTTGGGGTAAAGAACGCATAGATCAGCGAGGGGCGAACGCCAGTCTCACCGCCAATATTACCCAAAATTGCACGAGATTCTTCAAGGGCCTGGTTCGAAGTTTGCCCCAGTTCTCCTGATGAAAACGTTTCAGACTCCTCCGCCCCTGCTTTTTCTACAAAACTACCTGCTATCCCAACGCCCAGTGATGCTAGAGACTGTGACGACACCTTGATTGTCTCCTGAACCGAAGAAGGAATCAACCGGTCTGCAGGCGGAAAGATAATATCCTCAAGGCTGAGAAACGTCCCCTCAATCCCAGGTGCAGTCCCTGGGATCTCAGGATCCAAATCAAAGCGAGCGAATTCTCCTGTATAGAGAGAGTAGTCCAGCATATTTATCCCTCCCCCACCGTTAAGATCGCCGCTAATTTGGGCAGATGAGCCAATGAATCTGAAAGTATCGTTTGCGTCGCCCCCAGTGATATTCTGGATATTCGTAAAGGAAACCGTTTCATCAATATTGCCGCTATCGAGATCTGTGACACTCCAGATACTGTTAACATTCTCGCCAATCAGCGTATTGTTAAATGCTTCATTACCAACAATAGATTCGATACTGGCGATTGCACCGCCAACCCCTGTCGCCATGCCTGGAACATTCGTTCCCAGAGTTACCGTTATATCACCGCCTGTATAGCCCGAGTAGTCCAGGGTGTCTGTAATGCCAACTCCATCAAGGTTGCCGTTAATCTGAGCCGTCGATCCGCTAAACCTGAACGTATCGCTGTCATTCCCCCCAGCCAGGTTTTGGATATTTGAGAAAGCAACAGTGCCATCAATATTGCCAGCATTAAGATCGACAATTGTCCAGGTATTGGCGCTGTTGTCACCAGTCAGACTGTTGTTGCCTGCACTGCCGTTGACACTAGCGACACTGCCGCCATTCAGGATGAAACTATCGTCTAAGCTGCCCCCGATGAGTCCCTGGAAGTCAATAAAGGTCAGGCTACCATTGAGGGTACCGCTATTTGTCCCCGTAATATTCCAGGTATTGTTGCTGTTATGCCCAATTAAGGTGCTAGCGCCCGCAGCTCTCCCCACGACTGTTTCAATATTAGTGGCACCCAGTGGCACCAGATTCACAATCAGAGTGCTGGTGAAAGCCGAATAGTCCAGGGTATCGCTACCTGCCCCACCTGCAATTGTGCCGTTGAAATGGGTGCCATTAGCAAAATCGAAACTATCGTTTGAGCTACCCCCGATCAGGCTCTGGATGCCCGAAAAGGTAGTTCCATTGACATCGCCCGCATTGGCAGCAGTGATGTTCCAGGTATTGGCGCTGTCGTCCCCGGCCAGGCTATTGTGGCCACTACTGCCATCGATACTGGCGACGCTGCCACCATTGAGACTGAAACTATCGTCTAAGTTGCCTCCAATCAGAGTCTGGATATTCGAGAAGGCCCCAACGCCATTGACATCGCCCGCATCCGCTGCCGTGATATTCCAGGTATTGGCAATGTTGTCCCCGGTCAGGCTATTGTGGCCACTACTGCCATCGATACTGGCGACGCTGCCACCATTGAGACTGAAGCTATCGTTCGCATTGCCCCCAATCAGAGTCTGGATATTCGAGAAGGCACCAACGCCATTGACATCGCCCGCATCCGCTGCCGTGATATTCCAGGTATTGGCCATGTTGTCCCCAGTCAGGCTGTTGTCCCCAACATTGCCATCAATGCTGGCGACGCTGCCCCCATTCACGATGAAGCTATCGTTCGCATTGCCCCCAATCAGAGTCTGGATATTCGAGAAGGCACCAACGCCATTGACATCGCCCGCATCCGCTGCCGTGATATTCCAGGTATTGGCCATGTTGTCCCCAGTCAGGCTGTTGTCCCCAACATTGCCATCAATGCTGTCGACGCTACCCCCATTCACGATAAAGCTATCGTTCGCACTACCCCCGATCAGAGTCTGGATATTCGAGAAAACCCCAATGCCATTGACATCACCTGCATTGGCAGCGGTGATATTCCAGGTATTGGCCATATTGTCTCCGGCCAGGCTGTTGTCCCCAACATTGCCGTCAATGCTGGCGACGCTGCCGCCATTCAGGGTGAAGCTATCGTCTAAGTTGCCCCCGTTCAGAGTCTGGATATTCGAGAAAGTGTTAACACCATTGATGTCGCCTGCATTGGCAGCGGTGATGTTCCAGGTATTGGCCATGTTGTCCCCAGTCAGGCTGTTGTCCCCAGTGCTGCCATCAATGCTGACGATGCTGCCGCCATTCAGGGTGAAGCTATCGTCTAAGTTGCCCCCGTTCAGAGTCTGGATATTGGAGAAGGCCCCAACGCCATTGACATCGCCCGCATTGGCAGCGGTGATATTCCAGGTATTAGCAATGTTGTCCCCCGTCAGGCTGTTGTCCCCAACATTGCCATCAACGCTGGCGATGCTACCCCCATTCACGACAAAGCTATCGTTCGCATTGCCCCCGTTCAGAGTCTGGATATTGGAGAAAGCCCCAACACCATTGACATCACCTGCATTGGCAGCGGTGATGTTCCAAGTATTGGCCATGTTGTCTCCGGCCAGGCTATTGTCCCCAGTGCTGCCGTCGATGCTGGCGACGCTACCTCCGTTGAGAGTGAAGTTATCGTTCGCATTGCCCCCGTTCAGGTGTTGAAAGTCAATGAAGTTGAGGCTGCCATTGAGACTGCCGCCGTTTGCCCCTGCAATATCCCAGATATTGTTGCTATCAGGTCCCAGTAAGGTGCTAGCGGCTGCCGTTGTTCCCCGCACGGTTTCAATATCGGTAGCGCCCAGGGCTGCCAGATCCACACTCAGCGCACTCGTGAAGGCCGAATAGTCCAGGGTGTCGTTGAGTCCAGCCCCACCAGCAATTGTGCCGTTGAACTGAATGCCGCCCCCAAAATCAAAGTTATCGTCTGCGCTGCCCCCGATCAGGGCCTGGATGTTCGAGAAGGTCGTTGTTCCGTTGAGATTGCCTGTATTGGCAGCGGTGATGTTCCAAGTATTGATACTGTTGTCCCCGGTCAGGCTATTGTCCCCAACGCCGCCGTTGATTGTACCGACGCTACCGCCATTCAGGATAAAGCTATCGTTTGAGTCGCTCCCGGTCAAGTTTTGAATATTGCTAAAGGTTAAGCCACTGGAAAGCACGCTATTGCTGTTGAGAGTCCCCGCGTTTGTTCCTGTGACGTTCCAGGTAGTATCCTGGCTGGGACCAACCAAAGTTGCCGAGTTTCCTTTACCGATAACAGTCACTGTTGTGTTGTCGAAGTCGGTTGCTGGACCGCTCAAATCAATCGTTCTACCCTGCAAGGTGGCAGTTCCGCCTGCAGTGTCAATTAGGGCATTAATATTAGCATTACCTGCACCAGCATCACCAAAATCGGCCTCGAACACCAGATGCAGCCGATCGCTGTCGCCATCACTACTGTCAAAAATTGGGGCGTTGATAAAGATATCGTCTTCAGCTAAGAAGGTTAGGGTATTAGTCCCGGTGCCATCGAAGTCCAGCGTTGCAGCCAGGGTAATATTCCCAGAGGAGGCTCCCGTTGACACCATGACGTTAGCTCCCCCAGTCAGGGCAGCAAGCAAGTCGTTAACATTGAGTTGAGCGTCATCACCGATCGCATTAAAGGGATTGGTTGTGAAAATATTAGAGGAGCTACAAGGATCGCAGATGGTGATATTGAAGGGATCGATCAGCCAGGTGCCTGCGGATCCGGCGGGTGCTGAGATATCGGGGGAATGGGCCACATCCAGGAAACCGCCACTGCTGGTTTCGACAAAACCGCCGTCACCTGCTGCGGTACCGCCTCGTGCCTGAATGGCACCGTAGATGCGGGAGGTTTCATTTGACCAGATAATGGCCTCACCGCCATTGCCACGAGTCAGGGCGTTGACGTTAATGGTTGATGTGGGGCTGACAAAGGTGACGGCCGCATTAGGAACAGTTCCCGCGCCTTTGAGACCGCCGCCAATGCGGACGTGTCCGCCCCCATCAGTGCCTGAAGCATTGATGTCCGCATCAATCACGCCGACGGTGTAGCCCAGGATATTGATTTCGCCACCGATTTGGGCTGGGGCGTGCGGAGTTGGGGAGACTGGAGACAACAGGTTTGAGGTATCCAGAGTGCCAGCGGCGATCGTTGTCCCTGGCGCGGTCGGGAGGGCTAGCGTCGATCCGGTCAGATGCAGGCTGCCATCAGCAGCAACAACGACGCCCGCAGCGTGCCCCAGGTTTGCCACCGTCAGCAGTTGCGGCAAATCCAGCGCTGTCGGGGATGCAGCTGCGGGGGGGCCGTTTTCGGGATCTGCTGCTGCTGTGCTGATGGGGACAACTTCCAGGTTGAGCAGCATGTCGGCCTGACTGATGCGCACCAGGTTTTCCCCAGGAACTGCTGCCAGGGTGATGCTGCCGCCCGGTGCGGTGAGGGTGCCAGTATTGAGGACGTTACCGCCCAACAACATCAGAGTCTGTCCTTCAGCAACGGCAAGATTGCCCGCGTTGATGATGCTGCCGGGATCGCTGGCGGTGAAGGCGAATTGGTTAGGATTGCCCACCAGACTGGCGTAATCGCTGGGGCCGCTGGTGTTGAACCAGCCGCCCGCGAAGCCGATGCCGTCGGCGGTGGTGGCGGTAAACGAGGCGGGGACATTGAGGCTGGCCTGGGGGCCAAAGACAATGCCAGCGGGGTTCATCAGAAACAGGTTGGCGTTACTGCCGCTGACCTGGATTAAGCCGTCGATAATGGAAGCGTTGCCACCGACAACCCGACCGAGGATGTTGCGAATTTGGGGCTGAGCCAGGAAGTTGGCGATTTCGCCTGGGCTGAGGCCGAGTTCCTGGAAGCTATGGAACAGGTTCTGACCGTCGTCAGAGAGACTGCCGCCGCTAATGTCGAACTGTTGGCCGTTGAGAGTGACAACTGTGCCGGTGCCGTCGGCAGCGGCAGTAATGGATTGTGCCCGCAGGGGTTGAACGCCAATTGTGCCTGTTAACAAAAGAACGAGCAAGGGCAGATTGGACAATTGTTTGCGAACCATGACAATCACCTTCTTCAGGGGAGAGACAAGTACAGGGATAAAGACAAACCCTGGGCCGTAGGGAACGAGATATCGCTGGTCTCAAGCCTCCTGAAAGCGAGATTTCAGCGAACCGAAACGACACAAAATCGTATCCTAAAAATGCTTGCTAAGAGATCTCTTTACCTTTTTGCAAGCAGGACAATTGCAACTAGAGGTCGTTGTCGCTAGTAGTCGTTCTTTAGTATCAGTTTATAGCTTTCATTAACTGACAAACTCATACAAAACTCATACAAAACTCATACAAATTCTCATATAAATCATTGTGTGAGATACAATCTGTACAATGAAGTCATTCAGCAATGGGGTGAAGGGGTTTTGCATTGCGATCCAGATTTGAGGGAAAAATCCGCCAGCATAATTCAGCTCAAATGACTGTATGGTCAGGTTACCCAAGTTGGTCATTCCTGTGCATATTGCACGATCCGATTGTTCCGAAGTGGCTTCGTAGTGGTTTCATGGTTTCGTAGGATGTGTAAGCCCTTCGGACATGGCTCCGCTAAAGCGAAGCGTAACGCACCGACCGATCTGATCGAGCTGGTGCGTTACGCCTATCGGCTAACGCACCCTACTGGACTGACACGCCTGAAATTGTGTAAATTCGTAGTTGGCACTTTAGTGCTGCCGAGGTCTATCGAGTAAGGATTATAGCCTTTTCGACCCCCTAACTCTATTGTACTCAATTAGCTATGTCAGTCCACTACTGGACTGCCACCTCAACAGCAACTGTAATCTAAAATCCAACATCCAAAATCTCTTCACCACACGATTTGGAAGGTTATTTTGAAAGCCCCGCAGCGCGGGGCTTTCAAAATAACCTGTTTTTAGTGCTGGCACGAAGAAATGGGGGTTAGCGCTCCCCTCGGGGGCGCTAACCTTCCAAGTCGTGTCACCAGGGATTGCCAATCATCGTAAAAGCACTCCAGTAATAGGGATGGCTGAAGTCCTGGTTGCCCAATTCAAGCAGCGCCGACGGCAGCGGAAAGCGGCCGACAGGGCTGACCAGATGGCCATCCTCCAAGCGCACGCGACCGGCAATCATGTGCAGCTGCGCCTGCCGCAATGCTTCTGCTTTGGCGGGTGTTTGCCACACTTGTTCAGCAACACTGGATCCCAGGTCAGACTGCGTTTTCCGCAGCGCCTCCCCCTGGCCTGGCGTTTGCCCCAACTGTTCGTAGAAGCTGGACATGAGAGCCAGCGTCCCTTCATCGCTGACGTACCACAGACTGCCCAGTACCGATTTCACCCCCGCAATGGTAGCCGCCCCAGCGAAGCCCAACTCCGCTTCTGCATCCCCCAGGGCCGTCCGACAGGCACTCAACACCAGCAACTCAACCGAAGGCACCTCCCCCAACCCCAGCGTCGGCAGTTGCTCCAGGCTCAACTGACTGTCGGCAAACTGAATGTAAGAATTACCAATTTCCCCAGGCCGAAAGTCCGCATGGGTTGCCAGGTGCAGAATACCAAACGCTCCCGACGTGCGCATTTGCTGTAGATTCTCAACCGTAAATGCTTCATTCAGTAACGACTGGCCTGGCCACAGTTGTTCCGTAATCATCGCCAACTCCGCCGGTACCGCTGGTAACGCATCCTGATCCGCAAACACCGCCGCTCCCATGGCCAGCACCTGCTTGTCCTGTACTGCCACATAGCCCATGTCCGTCAACCCCAGACTGGGCATCAACCCAACGCTAAAGCGCTCCAGAATAAACCGCTCCCCATCATGCAGCGCTGCAATCGGCACCGACCGCAATCCCCGATCCATAATAAACGTCAGGTTATTAATCTGTTGCGCTTCTAACTCGGCCTCCAGCGGTGCCACCAGCCACCGATAGAGTTGTTGCGTGGGCTGCAGGTAGCTCTTGCTGCCCACCCGCAGCCGATCGGCAACATGACGGTGGAGCTGTCGGGAGACCTGCTCCACCTGCTGCCGCGTCGCGCCCTCCACCCGCCGTCGCAGGATCGTTCCTTCGGCGGTTAGCATCACCAGCTCTAGCGGATCCGCTGCCCCCCCATCGTCCCGGTTCGAAAGCTGGCTATCCTGACTGGAGCTGAACCCCTGGGGATCGAATTGCCAGAGCACATCGCTTGGCCCAGCGGCAGCCTGCACCCCGTCTTCGACACCCTCAGACGGGGGCTGAGACTCTGGCCGCTGAGGAATGAAGACGGCATAGACCAGTGCCGGTTTCAGACCGGTCTGTTGTTCAACCTTGCGCAATTTTGCCTTCATCTGAGCCTTCGTTATCCGACGACCCCCCTTGCGTTTCAGCTGACGATTAAAAGTATTCGTGAATCCACCATCCAGTGAAGCCAGGGTGTCAGAATCATTTAAGGCTAAGGCAGAATTTAAGGCATTCCGGGTATTTGCGAACAGGAAGTCGAGCGGCAAGGTATCGGTGATACCTGTTGCTCCTTCAATGTTGAAGATGTTTTTGCCGACCCCGCTGGCAACTGCCGCCGCCAAGTTGACCGCCACATCGCCACCTGTGTAGCCGGAATAGTCCAGGGTGTCATGGCCATCTCCGCCATCAATATTGCCGCTAATCCTGGCAGTATCGCCGCTAAAGCGGAAAATGTCGCTCTGATCCCCCCCGGCCAGATTTTCGATATTGGCAAAGGTCAAGCTCTCATTGAAGCTGCTGAGGTGACCGCTGTCAACATCGGTCACCGTCCAGGTGGTCTCTCGATCCGGGCCGATCAGGGTAGAGCCACCGGCAATCTGCACCGGAGCCTGAAAAGCAAACGGATTGAGGCGAACTATACCCGTACTGTCCGATCGTCCAGTCGTAATTTGAGCAAACCCATCTTGTAGCTGATCGAGATCGTCGACAGTCAAATCCAGAACTGTAGTGTCTTCAGTGCCAGCAACGACAATATCCAGAGTGGGATCGAGCGGCTGCAGTGTAACAGTGCCCGTTCCCCGGATGGTTCTGCCGCCGAGAAAATCCGTTTCATCCGCTGTGAAGGTGAGATCGCCGCTGCCGCTGCCAGCCGTTGAATCAATTGAGGCATCCCCGATGTTAATTGCCTCCCCCTCCAGCGCGACATTTCCCCCCATCGTATTGATGTCAGAATTGAAAAAAACGATAAAAAATTCCGCATCCAGGGTGACATTTCCCCCCATCGTCCTAATGTCAGAACCGAAAATCAAGGAACTATCAAAGGAGATGTTACCTCCTGCCTCCAAGGTGACATTTCCCCCCATCGTCTCAATTTCTGCACTGGCCAACAAGGAACTATCAAAGGAGATGTTACTTCCTGCCTCCAAGGTGACATTTCCCCCCATCGTTTTAATGTCTGAATCGGTAGAAAAGAAGCCATCAAAGGAGATGTTACTTCCTGCCTCCAAGGTGACATTTCCCCCCATCGTCTCAATGTCAGAACCGTCAAAATCGATATCATTTCCCGCATTCAGAGTGACATCTCCTTCCATCGTCTCAATGTCAGAATCGTCAAAATCGATATCATTTCCCGCATTCAGAGTGACATCTCCTTCCATCGTCTCAATGTCAGAATTGAGAAATCTGATAGTATCTCCCGCTTCTAGAGTTACATCTCCCCCTAGCGTCTCAATGTTAGAATCGTCAAAATCGATATCATTTCCCGCATTCAGAGTGACATCTCCCTCCATCGTCTCAATGTCAGAATTGAGAAATCTGATATCGATCCCCGCATTCAGAGTGACATCTCCCTTTATCGTCTCGATGCCAGAATTGCTAAAAACGTCGATCCAACCTCCTGTCTCCAAGGTGACATTTCCCCCCATCGTCTTAATGTTAGAACCATCTAAAAAGCCGATATAACTCTCCGCATCCAGGGTAACATTTCCCTCCGTAGTCTCAATGGTAGAGGACTCATCAAATCTGATGTTATTCCCGGCAACCAGGTCGGCAGTTCCCCCGGTCGTCTTAATGTCAGAAGCATTATCAAACCTGATTTCATCTCCGGCAACCAGGTCAGCAATTCCCCCCATCGTCTCAATGTCAGAATCGAAATCAAACCTGATGTCACCTACGGCAACCAGGTCAGCAGTTCCCCCCATCGTCTCAATGTTAGAATCGTTAACCAACCTGATGTTATTTCCGGTATCCAGAGAGATATCTCCCCCGGTCGTCTCAATGGTAGATCCCATCAAGGAGATATCATTCCCAGCATCCAGGATGACATCTCCCCCCATCGTCGTGATGTCAGCATTGACCGCAATGTTATTCCCCGCCTGAGCTGTTAACCCGATCCCGGCATTCAGCATCGTTACCGCATTGTTAAACGTGATGTCATTCGCTGCCTGCAGGATGACATTTGCAGTCTGAGCGCCAAGGGTTGCCACATTGATGTTGATATTGGCCCCTGGAAAGTCTGCTGGATCGAATATGTCCGGTAATGCTGCCGCCACACCTGCTGTATCTGCAGCCGCAGAAATCGTAATATTGTTCGGATCGAGCAGTAATGTCCCGACATTGCCGTTGCTGGCTCCTACATCCACTAAGCCGTCAAACAGCAGGTCTTGTTTGCCGGAGACTTCCACAAAGCCGCCATCGCCGGTTGCGCCAACACCGCGAGCACGAATGTGACCCGAAAAGGCAGTGACTTCATCGGCCCAGACAATGACTCGACCGCCGTCTCCCTGGTGCAGCGCATCGGCAGCGATCGTCGTATCGCTGCTAATCGCAGTCCGCGCTGCAGCGGGCAGATCTCCCTGTCCCTGGTAGTCGCCGCCGATCAGAGCTGTACCACCTCCGTCAATCCCTGAAACATCAATATCCGCACGGATAACCCCGATGCGATCGCCCAGCACTTGAATGATGCCGCCGACAAGTGGAGATTGACCATTGGGGTTGGACGGTTGAAGCGAGGCATCCAGCATGCCGGAGGCGATCGTGGTTCCGGTTGTTGTTGGCAGGGCGAGCGTTGAGCCAGTCAACCGCAGGCTGCCATCGGCATCAACGATGACGCCCGCAGCGTGGCTCAGGTTTGCCACCGTTAGCAGTTGCGGCAAATCCAGCGCTGTCGGGGATGCAGCTGTGGGTGGGCCGTTGCCGGGATTTCCTGCTGCTGTGCCGATGGGGACAACTTCCAGGTTGAGTAGCATATCGGCTTGACTGATGCGTACCAGGTTTTCCCCAGGAACTGCGGCCAGGGTGATAGTGCCGCCGGGGGCAGTGAGGGTGCCGGTGTTGATGGCAGTGCCGCCGAGCAGCATCAGGCTCTGTTCTTCGGTGACAGCGAGATTGCCCGCGTTGATGATGATGCCGGGATTGCTGGCGCTGAAGGCGAACTGGTTGGGATCGCCGACTAGACTGGCATAATCGCTGGCTCCGCTGGCGTTGAACCAGCCGCCCGCGAAGCCGATGCCGTCGGCGGTGGTGGCGGTAAACGAGGCGGGGACGTTGAGGCTGACCTGGGGGCCAAAGATGATGCCAGCGGGATTCATCAGGAACAGGTTGGCGTTACTGTTGCTGACCTGGATCAGGCCGTCGATGATGGAGGCGTTACCGCCGACGACTCGACCGAGGATGTTGCGAATGTGGGGCTGGGCCAGGAAGTTGGCGATTTCGCCTGGACTGAGACCGAGATCCTGGAAGCTGTGGAACAGGTTCTGGCCGCCGCCGGAGAGGCTGCCGCCGCTAATGTCAAACTGTTGGCCATTGAGGGTGACGACAGTGCCAGTACCATCGGCAGCGGCAGTGATGGATTGCGCCCGCAGGGGCTGAATGCTAACTGAGCTTGTGAGTAAAAGAACAAGCAGGGGTAGATTGAACAGTTGTTTGCGAACCATGATATGCACCTTCTTCAGGGAGAGAAACGCTCCAGGGATAAAGACAAACTCTAGGCTGTCGGAAATGAGCTATCGCTGGCCTCTCCCCTCCCGAAACCGCGATCCAGCGAACAGAAATGACACAAAACCCTGTCCTAAAAACGCTTGCCAAGAGAGTTCCTCTCCTTTTGCAAGTAAGACAATTGTAACTAGATGTCGTTGTCGCTTGTAGTCGTCCTTTAGTATCAGTTTATAGCTTTCATTAACCTAAAACCTCATACAAACCTCATACAAACCTCATACAAATTCTCATATGAATCGTTGTGTGAGATACAACTTTGGGTGCAGGGATGTTTGCCTTGTCTCCTGCTCTCTACACCTGTTAAGATGGGCTGTGCGCTAAATTTGTTGTCGCTCTTGGGAGGCTCGTGCTCCTGGAGGAATTATGGCTAGGAATTATGGCTGCTGAGTTGCAAACCATTTGGGATGAACGTCTTGGGGTTTCGCGGGGCCAAATTGCGGATTTTTGCGATCGCTGGAAAATTGTCGAGTTTGCCCTCTTTGGCTCCGTGTTGCGGGATGATTTCCGCCCCGACAGCGACATCGACGTGCTGATCCGGTTTGCCCCCCAGCCTGGTTGGCACCTGTTCCATCTGATGGACATGCAACGCGAACTAGAAACTCTATTCGGACGCGACGTCGATTTATTAGAAAAAGAAGAACTCAAAAATCCCTATCGCCGTGCTGAAATTTTGAAAACCCATCAGGTGATTTATGCCAACAAATAATCGGGATGCTGCTTCGCTTTGGGATATGATTCAGGCAATCCGGCAGATTCAAGATTTCATTGCTAATGCTCGCTATGAAGACTATCTGGACAGCATTTTGCTCCGAAGTGCTGTAGAAAGGCAGCTTGAAATTTTAGGAGAAGCCGCACGTAGAATATCCGAAGATTTTCAACAAGAACATCCAGAAATTGACTGGCGCAATGCCATAAATTTACGCAATCTGATCGCTCATCGCTATGAGCAGATTCGACAAGATATTATCTGGAACATCATCACAAAAGAACTTCCTGTTTTACTGAAGCAGCTGGAACCGCTGCTGCCGCCCTTGCCAGAAGAGTAATCTTTTTGGGCAATTAGTACAATAACACGCTTAGTACTGCTTACTCTTGCCTAAATCAAACGGCTTCAGAACAATCTTGCAGCTGCACCAAGGTGTTGAGTGCTCTTGGTAACATTACTGCTTGTACCCAGGACTGGTTTTTGCACCGGGTCAAACCCTTGAAAACACTGCTTGGAGCGGTTAACAAAAACGGTAGGATAATAACAACACGGCCAATTACAGACGGATATTTTTCCGAATTGACAACCCTATCCCCAGAAGGAGCCTGCAGCCCATGGTCAACAAAGTCCAGAAAACCGAAGAAGAATGGAAGCAACAGCTGACCCCGGAACAGTTTAAAGTGACCCGGAAGAAAGGAACGGAACGCGCCTTTACGGGTGAATATCACGACAACAAAGCGGCTGGCATTTACAGGTGCGTCTGTTGCGGTACGGAGCTGTTTAATTCAGAGACAAAATATGATTCCGGCACGGGCTGGCCGAGTTTTTGGGCTCCCATTAATGAGAAGAATGTTGCCACCGAGGAAGATCGGAGCCTGTTTATGGTTCGCACTGAAGTGCTTTGTGCGGTTTGCGATGCTCACCTTGGTCATGTTTTTCCGGATGGGCCGCCTCCCACAGGTCAGCGATATTGCATGAATTCGGCTGCCCTCAAATTTGAACCAGAACCGTGAACAAGACTGAACTGCAATATTCAGTTCATCCACCCAGCCCGTTCATTTGCGCGTATTTGCAGCAACTTTTGCCAGGTTGGCCTTTGCCTGCTGCCTCAGTGCTAGTCGTTTTACAAAAGCGTCAGTCTGCTCCCTTGGCTCGAAACCGCGACACTGAAATCGATAAGGATCGACTGCGCGAATGCTTTATCAAATTTGGCTGCAATATTGCGCGTATTCTGAGTAAAATGGGCCACTATGCCGATCCGTTCGATCCGCGCACGGGCTGGCCGTTGCTCTCGCCTTCCGGTCAGTGCCAGTTGGATGACGTGGCGGTTGCTTGTGCTGCATTAGGATACGCGACTAGCACTAGCGGTGGCTGCGCTACGATTGTTCATCCTATCTGGGGTAATGCGGTTTACCCATCTACGCTGCTGTCTTCTGCGCCACCTGCTATTGTCGAATCGATCGCTGGCAGTGTTGTTGCTACGCTTAACAGATGATATAGCAGAAGGCAGGAGGCAGAGGGCAGGAGGCAGAAGGGAAAGGTTGACTGCATCGGGTGTTAAACTTTTTGTTCTGTCCTAATCCATTCTCGTAATGCTATAAAACCTTAAGATTGAAGATAACGCTTGAACAGTTGGCGGATGGACGCTGATGCTCTAGAGGTTGAAATTTGATGCTGGTGGGGTTCAACCTTCACCCGCTTGAGGCACAGGGAGTAACAGAGAATGATGGCTTATCTGGGGCAAACGGCAGAACGCTTGTGGATGGGGATTTATCTTCGATTCCTGGCTCTGGTGATGGCGTATGGTGCCCTGGTGCATGGGGCCAATTTGTTGGGATTTGGCGAGATGCCCTGGCACGAGATGCCGCTTTCCTGGCGGGTGGGGGATGTGGTGTATGCGCTGGTGGATACGATAACGGCGATTGGTCTCTGGTTGCGAAGGGGCTGGGGATTGGTGGGCTTTTTGGGTGCGATTGCATCTCAATTCTTCATCTATACCGTTTTCATTAATGCATTTGCCTTTACCCTCGAACAGCGTCAAACAATCTATGGGCTGTTAGGCACCGAAGCGATTCTGGTGCTGGTGCTGGTTGTTTTATGGTTAACAAAAAAATAATAGTGCTACTGAGCTGTGCGGGATTTGTCGGGTTGAACGATGGGAAGCTCGATGGTGAATGCCGTCCCCCATTCTGGTGAGGATTGGCAGGTCAGCTGACCGTTGTGCCGTTCTACAACGATTTGATAACTGATGGAAAGTCCGAGTCCAGTGCCCTGGCCAACGGGTTTTGTGGTGAAAAAGGGATCGAAGATGCGCGATCGCACGTCTTCATCCATCCCAGGGCCATTATCAATAATCCAGATTGCAACGGTATTGTCGCTGGTCGCTGCCGTCCGAATTTGTACCTTGGGAGCGGAGGATGGAGGATGGAGGATGGAGGACGGGGGATGGAGGATGGAGGATGGAGGATCGTTTATTTTATCCTCTCTCTGCTGTCCTGCTGCTGCCGTCCTGCCGCTGCCCTCCGCCTTCTGTCTTCTGCTTTCTTCCACGGCATCAATCGCATTGACCAACACATTCATAAATACCTGGTTCAGTTGACTGGCATAACAAACAACCTGGGGAAGCTGGCCGTAGTCTTTGACGATTTCAATGTTGAACCGATTCCCAGGTTGTCGCAAACGGTGCTGCAGCAGCATCAGGGTGTTGTTGATGCCTTCGTGCAGGTTGACGGGTTTCATCCGGGCTTGATCGAGACGAGAGAAATTTCGCAGTCCCTGAACAATATTGCGAATGCGATCGCTGCCCACTTTCATTGAACCTAGCAGTTTTTGCAGATCGGCAATTGTGAAGTCCAGATCGATCTCTTCAATCGCTTGCTGAATGGGGTTTGGGGGTAGGGGATAAGTTTGCTGATAGAGGGCGAGCAACTGCAGCAGATCCTGGAAATAACTATCGGCATGGGCCAGGTTGCCATAGATAAAGTTGATCGGGTTGTTGATTTCATGGGCAACGCCTGCCACCATCTGACCTAAGCTTGACATTTTTTCAGTTTGGATCAGTTGAGCCTGGGTGCGCTGCAATTTCTCCAGAGTCTGTTGGAGTTGCATTGCCTTTTCTCGCTCCCGAGTTTCGGATTGTCGCAGGGCATCTTCTGCTTGTTTGCGTTCTGTGACATCGCTGGCAGTTCCGGTTGCACCAATGACGTTCCCCTGGCTATCTCGCAGCGCGATCGCATTCAACAATAGATGAATCGATCTGCCGTCTTTGGCCAGATGAATGGTCTCGTGTTGGAAAAACGACTCTCCCGCTAGCAACCGCTGGAACGCCTCCTGTTCCTGATTGACTCGCTCAGGAGGCAGAAACTGCACAAAAGAGGAGCCAATCGCATCAAAGGGTTCGTAGCCATAAATCTGTCTTACAGCTTGATTGACAAAGGTCAAATGACCTGCCGCATTGACCGACCAGATGATGTCCTGGGATGTCTCTACCAGGTCGCGGTACTTGCGTTCGCTGGCAATCAAGGCAGACTCTGCCCGTTTTCGTTGGGTGATATCCTGAACGGTACCCTGGTAACAGATCAATTGGCCGTCTCGATCCCGAACTGCGTGAGCGCTTTCAGAAATCCAGATAATGTTGCCGTCCTTGCGATAGACCTGGGATTCAAATCCTTCTACTTTGCCAGCTACTTGAACGGAGTGCAAAAAATCTGCACGTCGAGCAGAATCGACATAGACTTGTTGGGCGACATCTCTGAGATGGATCACCAACGCCTGAGGGGATTCATACCCAAAAATTCTGGCTAACGCTGGATTTGCACTTACAAACCTGCCATCAGCTGTGGTTTGAAAAATACCTTCAACCGCATTTTCAAAAATGCTGCGATATTTTTCCTCAGCTTGTCGTAACGCTGCTTCAACCTGCTTGCGCTCTGTGATGTCGTGGGTTACCGCCAGGACACAGTCTTCTCCCCCTAATTCTACAATCTCAGCAGAGAGCATTACGGTCCTGATTTCACCAGATTTGGTGCGGAAATGGAATTCCTGGTTGCGCACTACCCCCTCTTCTTGAAGGACTCGCCTGAAGGCAACTCGTTCTTCCAGATAAACAAGAATATTCAGATCGATCCCTGTTTTACCAATCATCTCTTCGCGAGAATAGCCATAGATCCTGACACAGCTGTCGTTGACGTCAACGTAGTGACCTCCGTCTAAGGTCGTAATGGCGATAGAGTCGGGACAGGCATGGAATGCCTTGTAAAACTTTTCCTCTGAGAGACGCAGCGCTTTTTCAATGCGATCGCGCTTTTGCAGCAGACGATCGCGATCGGCAATTTCCTGTTGCAATAAAGTATTTTTTTTGACTAGTTCCTGTTGGAGCGATCGCAACTTCAGATGAGTCTGAACCCGGACTAATACTTCCTCCATCTGAAATGGTTTTGTCAGATAATCGATCGCTCCAACTCCAAATGCCTTGACTTTATCCAAGACATTATCAAGGCCGCTAATAAAAATGACTGGAATTTCGCAGACCTGCTTATCTTCCTTCAACTGTTTGCAAACTTCATAACCATCAATATCAGGTATTTTGGCATCCAACAAAATCAGATCGGGTGGAGCTGCGCGTACAGCATTCAATGCCATCTGTCCGCTCAATGCCTTGCGAACTTTATATCCTTGTTCAGTCAGCATTATAGACAACAAGCGGAGGGTATCCGGTGCATCATCAACGATGAGGATGTCTGCCCTGGAGGTTTCAGCAGGAGGAGAATTCATACGGTGCTAGCCGAATGTTGCATTGCTTCAAAAACTCTCTGGCGAGCGCGACTCAAACGGGTTAGTCAGCAATTTGCATCCTTAAAAATATACTTATCAACTCAAGCCATTCAGGAAAACATCAGCAGCTTACTGACCCTGAAATTAGAGCAAGCGTTTCGTAGACTTCCCTGATTCTGATTGCCACCCGGTGCGAACGCAGAGCAATGTCTGGTCTTCTGGACAGATCTCATTTTGATGGATAATGCCTGTAGATCGGGAGATTGCTGGAAGGCATCATGAGAGATAAATGCATAAACATCAGTTTACGGCTTATGTTAGGAGAAAGCTGCTGTGCCGTTAACCTCTCAAAGTAGAAATGTTTCAGAGCGCTAGCTAACTGTATTGGAACTTTAATCTCTTTCAATCTGTAAACCTTAAAAAAATTTAAGCTGATTTATTGAATCCTTCTCTACACTAGTCTCCCACTTCTAGTCTAACGCGAGGTGTAACCATTTTTGAGCAATTGATTCTACGTTACTTGGGCAATCCAGAATCTGGGAAAACGATCGGCTCAGGATGAGAAATCAAAGAATTCAGAGCTTGTAGTTGCACATCCGGTAGTCTAAGAGGATGGTTGAAAAGGTCTAAGATCGGTAACAAAACGCTCTCGATCCCCCTAAATCCCCCTTAAAAAAGGGGGACTTTTGACCGCAATTACCCCCTTTTTCAAGCTATCCTTTTTCACAACCCAACTCTATTGCAACACATTAACTGTGCCAGTCCAATAGTGGTAAACAAGTAAGGAACACGACTTGGAAGGTTATTTTGAAAGTCTTGCTCCGCAAGACTTTCAAAATAACCCATTTTTTCGTTCTGGCACGAAGAAATGAGGGTTAGCGCCCCCTTCGGGGGCGCTAAGCTTCCAAGTCGTGTCAGGAATGAGGATTGAGGATTGAATTAAGTGCAAATTCTCGCGTAGGGACATGGCATTGCCGTGTCCCTACTGCAGAGTTGTTGTTTGTGAAGTTATTGAACTCGCGATTCTAAGGATATTTGAGCGCATACGTGAAACCCACGTGCTCAAATATCCTTAATTCTGGAGGACTGCCCAACAAAGTACTGGCATTACTTTTGAGAATTGAGATCGGCTGGATCTTGGGTAAAGACGGAATTAGGTTGTCGCTTTTGCTGCTGCTTCTCTGTAGTGGTGAGTCGTTGGCTGACAACAGCATAATTTCTCTGGTAAATGGCTAACCGTTCTCTTGCCTGGTCTGAGACAAAAGTGCCTCTGGGAACTGCTGCTAATAAGCCGATTGCTCGATCCCACTTGGTTTGAGCCTGCTTCCAACTTGCTGCGGATTGAGGCGTTCCCTGAACGAGCTTGGCTGCTTCAAAACCCAACCTTTTTGCTGCCTCCAGATTATTCAGCGCCTTTTGTTCTTTGGCCAATTGCGTTTCTACCGCTTCCAAACGAGGACGAATAATTGCCAGTTCTTCATCGGCTTTTTGCCGATCCGAACCCGGAAGCTTGGGAATTCCCTCCAAAATTTTAGTTGCTTCTTGCAACTGCTGTTGAGATGCTTTTAAAGCATTGATATCAGTGGCATCATCCGCTTCTGCGGCTCCCGCGACCAGGGTTTGAGACCGTTCAAATTTTGGCCGTTGAGACAATCTCATCACGCCTGCATAACCCACGAAAGCCACTAGCAGGAGTACTACAGAACCAAGCAACACTTTTGCTAGATTTCCTTGCCAGGCCACCGAACTGAATTCGTCTTCTCGGCTGAGGGCTTGTTGTCCTGTGCCTGCTAGACCAGCACTGGCAGCGGCAGGAGCCATAGTTGCAACGGCTGAGGAAGCGACCTCAACTTCAGATCCCATTTCAATGACACGAGTCCAGGCTGGATCGACTTCCCCCAATCGACGACCATAAATAGTTACAGCTTCGATGGATTTCACGCCAAGGCCCATTACACCTTGACAAACGTATTCTACTAGAGTGGATTGGTTAGGGACTTGTTCTGCTTCCAGTAGAATATGGAGCTGTCTGTCCTGCAGGACAGCTTTCGCAGTCACGCCTCGGGGTTGCAAGACGCGATTCATGAGAGCTGCGATCGCATCTGGATCGCCCTCTTTGGCAAGTTCTAATAAGCTAAGCTGTCTCACGGCTGATACGAATGCAAATAATCAACACGTCAATAAAGTTAGACTCATCTGGAAATTGGAGTGTAAGCCCCCGAAGGGGGGCTTACACTCCTGTTTTCGGACAGATTTATTTAATAAGGATAACGTGCTTGTGAGAGTCTGTAACTATCTGGGAACCAAAAAAGTTTCAATTTTTATTCAATTTCAGAGCTAATTGCCGCAAGATGGAGTGATTTTTATTCTTCCAAAGATGATTTATTGATTTCTAATTTTCTCTTGAGCCTCTAAATATAGGGTTAAACCAGTCTCATTTCTCCAAATTTAGGGGTATGAAGATGAATGATACTCACATAAGAGAAATATGGGAATGGGTACAATCGGAATTCCCATCCCTTCTCTTGTTTATCAAAATTAACTTGTTTATCAACATTAAGGTAATTTCTAAGAATGAATGTCCCTACGCAAGAATTGACACTTAATTCAATTCTCGCGTAGGGACATGGCATTGCCATGTCCCTACAGGTTTGTTGTTTGTGGAGTTATTTGATTCGCGATCCCCAGTCATCCTAAAAATCATGGTGCGTTACGCTGGCGCTAACAGCACCCTACAACTCATGAATCCTGGTACAAACTTTTCCAGAAAGCACCAAAATGATAGCGGGGAAATGTTCGTTTGATGAGAGTGCGGCTGGTTAACATTACGCATCAAGACCAAAAACCCTTGAATGCTCAAGCGCAATTCCATCCTACTGTTGTGATATGCTGAACTTGGAATAATGGATTGTAATATTTATCTGGAAAGCTTTAAGGTACTGAATTACACGCTACGAACCTTGTATCGTTTTAGCTACGGCATCCCCCTAGAGCGAAGGACTGTTAGTTTTCGAGGCGATATGTGATTGTTCGGTGAAGGTCTGTCTGCTCAATACCGGAGCAGACAGATAAAGTCTTGCCGATCAGAGCCAAGTCTGACTGCGTGAGATCCCCCATCGTTTTTTTTACAACAAGAATGATTTTGCTTGGTATTCATCTCACATAATTTTCAACCTTCAACTGACGTTCAAACAATAAACAGACTTACACAAACCATATTGAGGAGATCGGACATGGAAAATAAGAAAAACAGAATCTTTGATAAATATCCAAAAGTAACCTTATTTATTATATATTTCGTGCTTGTATCCTTATCCTTGTTGATCGTTGAGGTAATTTGTCACATCTTACTTAAACGTGTCTTAAATAAAAGATCCTATGACTTAGTCTTTAATTTGAATGTTCAAGAAGACTGCGATCAATCTTATTTCGATCCTCTTTTAGGCTATGCCCATAGCAAATGCACCGATAATAACATCAAACAAATTTCAAGTTTTGTTATTTACGACAGTAAATTAGAAAAAGACATAACTCCTATCAAGATTGTCACTTTAGGTGGCTCGACAACTGATCCCATTCTCTACCTTGACGATAGTCGTATTGGTTCTGATAACTGGCCAAAATTATTACGCGATCGCTGCGAAGCGAAACAGTTAGCCTGTGTGATTTTTAATGGTGGTTCTGGTGGGTTTAGCTCTAGTCAAGAACTCCTTAAGCTAATTCGTGATGTTCAACCTCTAAAACCAGATCTCGTTGTGTCTCTAAACGGAATTAATGAGTGGCATTTTGGTGAAGCTAGAGTTGGCCGATACCCATATTTGTCCAAATATCAGCAAAACTTTGCTTTGCAATTTGTTACGAACGGACAATCATCCAGATTAAACTCAGATTACAAAGGCAATCTATTGAATAGATTCATGCCTAATTTTCGTAAAGTGATTGATAGTTACTCGATTCAAAATATTGGTAAAGCTATTGATGACTCCTCAGCTCAGACGTCTGCTATTCCTTGGACAAGCGAAACGAGCGAGGTCAGAGAAGTTTTTGATTCATTGAACCTGAATTTTGGTAGTGCTTACGATTTCAAACCTTGGGACATTTGGTACAGAAACGTAAAACTTATGCATTCCATTAGCAACACTCTTGGTATCAAATACTATGTTTTCTTGCAGCCTACAATGGGAGTTGGTCATTATGAATATTCTGCTCAAGATCTGGCCATGAAAGAAGAGCGCAATGATGTTTACTATTCTTCCATGAATGAACTTTATAAGCAGTTACAGTTGAAATGCAGCAATCTCGATTTTTGTATAGATTTGAGTAACGTATTTCAAGGTCAATCTAACTTATATATGGATCCCAGACACCCAAATGCTGAAGGTAATGGCGTACAAGCTAAGGCAATCTTCAATGTTTTAGCGAGAGATGGACACTTTGATATAAGAACTAAGAAATAGGCAATCCAATTTTGTATTATTTAGTGTCATCTCTACCCATTTCCTGGCTTGTATGGTATTTGAATCTGCATTTTGTCCAAAACTAACAACACTGATCGCCTACATCAAGCACTACCCAGGAGTTTGAGAGCATGATTTCAACTCTGCCCATCGCTATCGATATATTGAACTCGATTACAGTCCAACCTTTGCAAATCTTCCCCTCACCCAAATTCCTCGTTTTCTAAAGCAAAGCCCTGAAATTGGAGAAATGGCTGTGGTGAAAGCATTTCGCCAATGGGTTCAGAGAGCAATTAGCCGTTAGCGATTAGCTGTTAGCGATTAGCTGTTAGCGATTAGCTGTTAGCAATTAGCTGTTAGCGATTAGCTGTTAGCGATTAGCTGTTAGCGATTAGCTGTTAGCGATTAGCTGTTAGCGATTAGCTGTTAGCAATTAGCCGTTAGCGATTAGCCGTTAGCCGTTAGAATCATTAGCAAGGAACTAACTGCCAAAAGTTAACTACCACAAGCTAGTATCATATCTGGTTGATTGCGAACGATGAAACAGGACCATTCAGTAGGTTGGGTTGAGTCCGCGAAACCCAATAGCAAGACACTTTGCTTCGGGTTCCCGCTGTCGCTTCAACCTAGCCTGCAAATTGAGATCAATTTCGCAGACCTGATATAACTGCCAAACGCTAACTGTCAAACGCTCAAAACAAACTATGGATACAGAGTTTGCTATTGGAAGTAAAGTTAAGATTATTACTCTACCTCCCTATATCAAGACTGCTGACCCGATGCCGATGCTGCGTCCTCCCCATGTTATTCAACTGGGTGAAGAAGGTGTTGTAGTCAGCCTCAATCCAGGGGGATATTGGGGCGTTCGCTTTATGAAGGGAACCTTTCTGATGGACAGTCAATATCTAGAAGCGGTCGGTACCGACTCCAGGGGGGCTGAATCTACTGGGGCCGAGACCGATAACAGCGATCTGGATAGCCAGGCTCATATCGATCTGGATGTAGAATAGAGGGGCCATGCTGTACCTGATTTCAACGCCTATTGGTAACCTGGGCGATATTGGTTTGCGTGCCCTGGAGACGTTGCGCGAGGTAGATTTTGTTGCGAGTGAAGATACTCGCAAGACGGGTCGGCTGCTGAAACACTTCGAAGTCAAAAAAACACAAATCTCCTTTCACGAACATAATAAGCAGCGTAGCGGTGACAAAATTATCGAGCTCATGAAAGCAGGCAAATCCGTCGCACTGGTTAGCAATGCAGGTACCCCTGCCATTTCCGATCCAGGCTTCACCCTTGTCCGTCGCGCTATTGATGCCGAATTGGCTGTAACCGCCATTCCTGGGGCAACTGCATTTGTTATGGCTCTGATTTTATCGGGTTTACCGGTCCATGGGTTTACGTTTCGCGGCTTTCCTCCTCGCAAATCTGGGCCTCGCAACCGGTTCCTTGCCGTTGATAAAGACTCGCCTCACACCCTGATCTTCTATGAGAGTCCTTATCGAATTAAGAGCTTTCTGCAGGATGCGATTCAGGTTTTTGGCGATCGGCCTGCCGCCTTTGCAAACGATTTGACGAAGCGGTACGAAACTGTATGCAGGGGAACGTTATCGGAACTGTTACATTCGCTGAATGAGACTGAGGTGCGAGGGGAATATACTGTCGTGATTGCGGGTGCTCGAATGGACTGAGAGTTATGGTTCGGGCTTGTTTTTTTCTCGTACGAGCCGAATCCCTTCCCAGGCTGGCATTCGACCTTTGCGTCGTTGTTCTAACAGCACGAAAAAAGCGTACAGATTGAAGATCTCTTTGCTTTTATCTGTACAGTCGCGGCTAACGTCCTGGCAATATTGAGGACTGAGTTTGTTAAGCTGTTGAAGATGTCGATGGCTGGCGATTGTTTTGTAGGTTTCGGCTAGTCGCTGCCACAGGGCTGAAATGAGTAACAGGTAGGAGCGGATCAAGCTTAAATTAGACCGTCGATCCCAGCTGCGATCGCGAATGCATGCCAGGTCGCGAGCCAGGTCGCGAGCCAGGTCGCGAGGAAAAGTAAGATTCCGTTGGTGTTTGGGGTCGTCTTTGAGATGGCGCGCAAAGCCGAGATCGCGGGCGATATCGCGAGCGAAGTCGCGATCGATCCCATAAGTCAGGTCAGCTTTTAGATCGAGATTACGATTGAAGATATCTTTCCCTTCATTATTTTGGCCGCGCTCCAGGATGCGGATATATTTGAGAATTCGAGCCAGGCGGCGGATATCTTTGAGGTCGCGGGCAACATCGAATGCTAGAGTCCGAGCGCGTCCGATATCAAGGGCACGCTCAAGATTCAAGGCAATGGCACGGGTGCGGCGGGGGGAAAGATCGCGGACAACGGCATGGGCACGTTCGAGGTCGCGTCTGAGCGCGCGTTCGAGGTCGCGGATACGATCCAGGATGCTAGCAATGGCACGGGTGAGATCGCGGGGGACATTGCGAACGCATTCGAGATCTTGGACGAGCACTCGGGCGCGCTTTAAGAGATCCTTGCTGGTGCGGATACGGATGTCAGCCGCTTCTTGATTTTGAGACGGATCGCTCGCCAGATCTCTGGCCAGGGTGAGGGCACGATCCAGGTTTTGCTCGATGTTGCGGGCACAATCGATCGTGCGCTTGAGGTGGCGATCGATGTCGCTGTCGCGATCGCGGGTGCGGACAAGAGATTGCATCAGAGACAGTTGCCAGTGTTGCCATCGATCGGATTCAATGCCTGCGATCTCGACCCCAGCCTCAGTCATGCACCAGCAACCCACTTCTTCTCTAAGTGAGTGATGTTCTTTTAACTCGAGCAGCGTTGGCAGCCTGTAGCTGACGGACTGACTGAGATGTTTGGCGTCCAGAGATCGGGTGAGCCACTGACAGAATTCCTCAGCATCGCGCGATCGCAAACCTGTTACCGGCTGAGCCGCTGCCCCTTGAGGGAAACAATAATCCTGCCAGCCATCCGGTTGGCGGTTTTCTCCCAGCTGACGCTTGCGATCGACAAACAATTTATATTCAGCACAAGTGATATAGCTGGTATCCAGTTCCAGTGTCTGATTCACGCGCAGGAACTGTTTCAACCGTCGAGACAGTTTAACTGCTGCTGCCAATCTGGCTTGTTTTGGATTGGTAGATTCCAAGCCTGACTCCAGCAGTTCCTCAAATTTTTCTCGTACCCCAGGATGGACGCTCAGCCCTTCTTCTAAACAATCAAATGCCAGCGTCAGGGTCGGGATGCTGGGTCGCTGCAACACTGCCTGCAGCAATCGGGTGACATCGCTCTGCGCGGCATAAAGCCGAATCGTTTCATCCCACCAGGGATCGCTGAGATGGCGGATCAATAACGACTCGTGCCCCAACTCTTTGACTTGAGCAGCAGCTAGATATTCCTGAAAACTCTTGTGGGCGAACTCGTAAATGCCTTTCTCCCGTTCCAATAACAATCCGCTCCCTCGTTCAATTTGGGCCAGGAAGTCAGCTGGATCGGCTTCGCTACCCATCACCGTCAGCAATTTTTCGCGAATCAGTTGCTTTCCCGTTGCCAGAGGAAACTCGCGGGTTTTCAGTCGCATTAACTCTAGCGCCAGTACCTGCAACACGGATTGTTTTTGAGTGGCCGTTAGGGGATCGGGAATTCCTTTGCTATCTTGCCGTCGTCCGAGCAAGACATCGCAGATCTCTGCATAGAGTTCCACCCGACGTCCCGGCAGGGCACCCCGGTAGTCATGAACCGTGGCGATCATCGTCAACAACAGAGGATTCAGGGCCATTGCGGCAATGGGCGGACTATGTTCAATGCGACCGACCAGATCTTTTGTCTTATGGGCCGCTTCTGCTTGCACGCCTGGGTCGTCTTTGCCCAGACGACGCATCATTTCATTTTGCAAATACCAGTTGCCAATGAATTGCCGCATTTGTTGTAGATTAAACGGCTGCACTTCCAGGACAGTCCCCACCCGTTGCACAGGGGCACTGCGATAACCGAAGGGTCTTGCGGTCAGGATAAAGATGGCCTTGGGATAAACGCGAATTTGACGATCGACCCAACGGCTCACCATCTGACGTTGGGAGGCATCTGCAACTTCATCCAGTCCATCCAACATCACCAAACAGCGTTGACGGTTCAGGGTTTGCTCGAACCATTGCGGTGGCGGGTTGAGTCGCTGGATAGCGTCTTGCTTCTGAATCAAATTGCCCAAACTGAGGGAAGGTTTGTTGGCGATCTGTTCGCGGATATCTCTTAAGTACAGCAGGATTGGAATCAATCTGGGTGCTTTGCGATGCTGGCGGCGCTCGCGATGCTTGGCGTAGGTCAGCGTCAGATGTTCCAATAAGGTGGTTTTGCCAGATCCGGGGGGGCCCAGGATAGCAATACGACGATAGGTTGGGTGTTGGGGCAATGCTGCTAGAAAGTTCCAGATGCTCCAGTATTGGGCTGTTTCGCCATCCTGGATCAGGGCAGGCGAAATGTTTTCCATGCTCTCTGGCGCAACTTGCAGCGGCACAAAGACTTTTTCTAAATCCAGGGTAAAGGGGCCTTTTGTCTTTAATCCCTGGGTGCGAAAGTCCCGACAGGCATAGATCAATCCCTGGTAGTAGCGACCCTGGAAGTGCGATGTTGCGCCCCACCAGAGTTGCAGGACAGCGCGTTCCAGTTGTCTGACGAACCAGTCTGCAAAGGTGTCGGCCCGTTGTTCGAGTTTCTCTTCAACTTTGCCGATCAGGGCAGTAAATAGCTTCCAGAGGGAGGCCACCAGGGTTGCGATCGCAGCCTGAGTAATATCGCTATTTTGGATGGCATTGATGGCAACAATGGCTCCTGCTCCAACCGGCCCCCAACTCGCCAGACGCCAGACGAGCTGTCTGACCGTTTTTTCCCACTCCCCAACTTTGCCGTTCTGCACAGGTAGGCTGGCTATCCCCTGCTGCTGCGGCTGGTTCGACATGATGATACCTTAAATACTTTAGATTGCAACATCCGCTTTGCGATCGATCTTAGGCGATCGCGTATCATTCTAGTAACCGAAGATACTCTGATATCGATCGAGACGGAAAAATAAAAGCTGAAGGAAAAATTGGCAGAAGGCGGGCAAAATTTCTTAGGTATGTACTGAAGGGGTAAGTCCCTTCATGCCTGAATTTTGAGCCTATAAGACAGTCCGGACAGTTCTTTCTATAGGGAAAAGATCTGAGGTTTTTATGAAGGATGACCTGCGATCGCGTTGCGTTGTTCCCCGCATTCAGAAGGCTAAAATTGCCAAATTAGCAACCTTACCCCCTTCCAGTATAGACCCGTATGCAAGAACCAGTGTAGGGGGTAATACCCCTCACTAAACTTGTACGCATTAGCCATTAGCGATGAGCGGCTGGCAATGAGCAATGAACAATTCCCACCTTTACACTTGGGGATCTTGTAGATTTTCAGGCAATTCAATGACAAATTCTGCTCCCTGTCCAGGTTCGGACAGGCAATGCAACCGTCCCCCATGTTTTTCAACCACGATCTGGTAGCTCACCGATAACCCCAGACCCATGCCAGCTCCAACTGGTTTTGTGGTAAAGAAGGGATCGAACACCCGCTGACGTATCTGTTCTGTCATGCCAGGGCCATTATCCGCAATGCGAATCGCGATCCAGCCAGGTTGCAAAATCTCTGTGCGAATCCGGATGGTTGGAGTTGGCGGGTTGGCAGATTGGCCGGTTGGCCGGTTGGCCAGGTGGCAAACTAAGGTTGGCGCGGTCTGATTGTCCAGCAGTTCTGTTGGCGGGTTAGAACGCTTCCAACTGCCTACCTGCCAGTATTCTGACGGCTCTAACGCATCGATCGCATTGACCAGAATATGCTTCAAAACTTGATTCAGTTGGGCAGGGTAACATTTGATTTGAGGTAACGGGCCATATTCAGCCACAACTTTAATGTCTTGACGATTGGGTCTGTTGTTCAGGCGAGGGTTCAGGACAGTTAAGGTACTGCTCAATATCTGGTGAATGTCGACCATCTTTGCTGTGGCTTGTTTACCCTGAGCAAACGTTTGCAAAGACTTGACGATTGCACCGACCCGATCGGCTCCTCGTTGCATGGACTGTAACAGCTTAGGTAAATCTGTGCTTAAGAATTCGAGGTCGATGGCTGCCGTTTCTGCCTGAATTTTGGCAGTGGGCTGGGGGTATTGTTGTTCATAGAGGCGCAACAGCCTCAACAGATCCTGGCTGTACGCTCTGGCGTGAGCAATATTGCCATAAATAAAGTTGATCGGGTTGTTAATTTCGTGGGCAATGCCTGCCATGAGCTGACCCAGACTGGACATTTTTTCGCTCTGAACCAGTTGGGTTTGGGCTTGTTTGAGTTGTTGTAAGGTGTCTGTGAGTTGCTGCATCTGCTCGCTGATGGTGCGATCGCGTGTTGCCAGCTGAGTTGAGAGGCTGCGGGCAAGTTGCAGCGTCATCCAGGTCGAAACCGCTCCCAGTCCCAAGAACAGTAGAATGAAGAACCAGGCGAAGCGATTGCTAGCAGTTCTGATCTCTCGCAAATCTGCTACAGCAACGATGACCCAATCTGTACCCGGAATCGCGGCCAGCGTATACCGTTGATTGGCGCGGTCGAAAGAAGTTGCGATCGCTTCTGATGACGCTCCAGCATCAGAGTGATGGGTGGTGCTGAGGAGTTCAGCTGCGTGCTGTACGGTGGTTTCACCGCCCAGAATTGATGAGGAAGCAGCTTTACCCTGGGCCGTGAGGGTTGCGATCTCGACGCTGTGACGATTGCCTTTATCTCCTCCGCGTCGGCTCTCTCCTCGCTGTCCTACTTTCAACACCTGTAGTCGCTCAGAGTCAGGACGGGTGAGTTCAGCGGCTAGAATAGCCCGTTCTCGTAATTGCAGGGTTGCCTGTTGGGATGCGCATTGATACGTAACAGCGGCGCTCAAACCACCTGCAATGACGAGCGGCAGTGCGATCGCAGGTAAAAAGGTCGTCAGCAATTTGCGCCGAAATACAGTGGCGGGTCGCGCTAAGACAGGTTGAATTCCCCGTTCAGGTGGGTTACTCATTCCTGACACAGAGGATGTTGACCCAGAAAGGCTGAGTCGATCGAGCAATTGACGTTGCAGCTCGCGCCAGGGTGATAGGCGCTCTACCATGGATAATTTCATAGCTGTATAGGTTAAACATGCACCGCGACAAGATGATGGCATTGCAAACTGCACCAGAGCACAACCTGCTCTGCCTAGACGCTAGTCAGTTCTTTGCCTGATTAAACGTTTGAAGTTAACAGATTCAACAAACAAGAAGACCCCTGAACCCCACCGCTGCTGATATTGGAAGGTTTGCCAGAGAAAAGACAACTAATGACAAACTGGATGGGGGTAATTCTATCCGCGCTGCGATTCCTTGGGTAACAGTTCGCTGCGTGCAAATTTAGAATGTCAGTGGAAAGCAAGTTGCGATCGCAGACAACTTTCACGACTGCTAAAATGACACCTGGAATTGCCATTCCTCGGACTCTCATGCCGACACATCCTCAGTTAACCTCAAAGCCACACCTTACGGAAGTAAGAAATTGATATTTTACCGACGCTTTATGAAAAGCATCGCAACTATGAAGCTTATCTAAACTCCATGAAAGACATGAATGGAAGAAATACCTACGGAAGCCCAACTTGGTAATCATATTGTTGCGCTGTGAAGAAGAAAAAAAGAGCTTGAGAGCAGAAAACAGAAGCATCAATCCGGTATGTCCTCACGAGCCTGACTGTTCTGACCACACCACTTGGAAGGTTATAGCAGAAGGCAGGAGGCAGAGGGCAGAGGGCAGAAGGCAGAAGGGAAAGGTTTACTGTGTCTGGGTTTGAGTTTTTTCTTCTGCCCTAATCTATTCTCGTAGTGCTATATTTTGACAGCTTTGCTCCGCCAAGCTGTCAAAATAACCCAATTGATCGATCTGGCACAAAGAAATGGAGGTTAGCGCCCCGAAGGAGGCGCTAACCTTCCAAGTCGTGTATACCAATAACTGGGTGCGATTCCCTGACCCCTGACCTCTAAAACCTGGCAATCGGACACCTGGCACCTATTGCCTTGCCCAATGCAATTTTCCTTTACTGAGTTGCACAACAGGATGGTTGCAAATTCGCACTAACCGCTCATCATGCGTAGTCACAATGACAGTGGCACCAAAGGCATTGAGTTTTTGGAAAATTTTCATCACCTGCAGCGCATTATCGGCGTCCAGGTTGCCGGTGGGTTCATCTGCCAGGATCAGCGGTGGGGTGCTGACAATGGCACGGGCGATGCTGGCCCGCTGCTGCTCGCCACCAGAGAGTTGTTCTGGGAAACAGTCTGCCTTGTGTTGCAAACCGACAATTTTTAAAGTAGGCGTTAGACGACGCTGCACTTCTTTGCGAGCAAAACCCTGAGCCCATAAAACAAAAGCGACATTTTCGGAAATAGTGCGTCGGGGAATCAGCTTGTAGTCCTGAAAAACAATGCCAATGCGACGCCGCATCAGAGAGAGACGATCGCCTCGCAGTTGTCCAATATCGCAATTGTCAACCATAACGCTGCCCTGACTGGCACGCTCTGCCCCGTAAAGCAATTTCAACAGGGTGGACTTGCCCGAACCGGAGGGGCCGGTAATAAAGAGAAAATCGCCCCGCTTTACATCCAGGTTGACACCAGCCAGGGCAGGGCTGCCATTAGCATAGACTTTAGTCACCCCTTGCAATTGCACCATTGAAGGATGAGACGGTTCAGCGAGATTGGGTGGCGGAGCAGCTGCTTCCCGATCGAGATCGAGGGGACGATCGAGCGGCGCAATCGTGGGGACAGCGGTTTGCTGGGGTGCGGAAGGGGGTGAAGTCAAGGTTGCAGTTGGCGAAAGGGACAGTTGCATGTCTAGTGTTGCCAATATAGCGAATAAATAAACATTGCAACAGAAACTGATGCAGATCAGCAAAATAATACCAGGTTATCCTGACTCTCAGCATCAGGTGAGACAACTTGACAATACAAATTTTGGGTCAGTTCCAAAAAACGCAAATGAGTTTCAATCAACAAACGTCCGCTGGCAGTCTCTTTATTTGCAGCTTTCAGGGGTCAGGTGAGAATTTCATGATTTGGATCCGGTCAGATTCCATGCAGTCTCGATTTGATTTTCAGGCGGTTGCGAACAGAATCAAAGCTCATCCTCCTGCTGATGTTTCTGTGGGGTATACGCCGACCTGGTTTATTTTGACGTTCCCGGCATCGTGCGATCGCGCTCAGGAAGCATCAGACCTGATCGTCAATGAAATTGCCAGTCAACTTGCTCAAGCCGAGTAGGATGGGCAAAAGGCACACCCCGTGTCCATCGGAACTTGACTATGCTGATTCGGCGGATACGCGATCGACTGGCTGCCAAAACTCATCGTGCTTGATGCCACCCGTTTCCTGAATCCGTCGATCGGCGTCCTCCATGATTTGCTTGAATTGTGGCTTATGGGCCAGCATGAAGCGCTCTCAATCGTCCGATTCCACAATAATGTGAATTGCAGCAATCGGGCGATCGTTTTTTGTAATCAGACTCGGCTCGCCATTCAATTGCTGCAAGTAATTATCAAAGTTTGAATTAATTTCCGTCAGGGATACGGTTTTCATAGTCTTAACTCATCGCGGCCAGAACAAGGTAGGGGTGGCGAGTAAACATGAGGGTGCAGGAGAATAAGGATTGGTAACGGACAGAACATCTTTATCTGTTGTAACCTATTCTTTTCCCGTTCAGTCCATTTGAAAATAAGGTAGTGGTAAACAAGTCAGGAGTTCTGGGCGCACGGGTGACACCCACGCGCCCAGAACTCCTGACATTTGGAGGACTGCTGATGTCAACTCTATCAAGCGCTCTGGACCGAATTGCCCGTTGGTTTCAGGAAAACGATCCAGATCGGTTTTGGGGTTTAGAGCCGGGTCTTTCTCGGGATGAAATTGATGCGATCGCAAAAGACCTTCCGTTTCCGCTACCGGAAGAAGTGTACCAGCTCTATCAATGGAGAAATGGGCGACAGCCCGACGATCGACGATATAGCATTTATATCACTCCAGAGGAAAATAATGCGTTCATTTTTAATGGAACAGCACTGCAGCCGCTACAGAAATGCCAACACTGTTCAACAAAAGGATTAAATATCGCAATCGATGGCTGTGGAATCAACGTCTTGCATGCTGACTCCCATGGCGTGACGATGGTCCATGAAGACGGCGTCTCGAATGCTCGCTTCCACGATATGACGATGGTCCATGAAGACGGCAACATTAGGATTCTCAACCGATTGAATCTCTTTTTAGGTGAAGATCCCGCTGGCAAGTCTCAGACTGTTGGTGCTGTACTATTCGATGCAACTGGAGAGGTTGATTCAGTTGTTTTTTTGGCATATGACGAAAATGGTCGAGATATCCTGTATAGATATGATAATTTAACGAGCTTTATGCTGACGCTTGCAGCAGGATATGAATCAGGCTTGAACTTTACCTTATGCTGGCACGATCTGGACTCTCTTAACGCTGATGAAAATGCATATCTATCAAAAGAATTCGAATTCTCTGAAGAATCAACATCTTTCATGGAAACAGTAGAAGCGTCCAGAGGAATTGCTGAATCTCTCTATCGGCAATATAATCCCAAATCGATTCGAGCCAAAGAACGAGAGCTAGAGAAGAGAAAAGCGCGGATCCTAGACGTTTTGCAATCCGATCTGCCTTGGGATGCTTTGTGGGAGATCGAGTATGACTTAGTTTGCTTTGCCAATCGTCAGATCGTCACTCTTTTGCTGAGCGCGATTTGGATGTCGTTCTCAACCGTGCGCGAGCCGATAGAATATGTTAATACCAAACGGTCAGCAGTATACATTCTGGGAAGAATCGGTAAACTCAAGGTTGTTGACGCTCTGGTCGTTGACGCGCTCGTTGAGAGTCTTCAGCAAAGAGAACCGTCACTTCATCAGAGAGAACTGTCAGTTCGCGACTCAGTTGCTGCAGCGCTCGGCAGCATTGGCGATTGTCGAGCCGTGCAACCGCTCATTTGGGCTTTGTCGGATGCTGATGCTGCTGTCCGGAGAGCAGCCGCGATCGCGCTCGGAGCAATCGGCGATCGGCAAGCCATACCGCCATTGATTGGCGCGTTTTCTGATTGGGACGAGCGAGTCTGCGAGGCAGCAGCTGAAGCATTGGTGATGCTTAAAGCGACTGAGGCATTAGAAGCAGCATTGGAGCATAAAAATGCAAACGTTCGCGCCTATGCAACCTGGGCATTGAGAGCAATCTATCACCCCAGTGAGGAGCCATTCTAGCCTGGATGAGGGATGACGGCAGACAAGATCCCGCTAGATCGATTGCGTGCAGAAAAATTTAGATAAAGGAGGGATAGTGGTAAACAAGCCAGGACACGACTTGGAAGGTTATTTTGAAAGCCTTGCTCCGCGAGGCTTTCAAAATAACCTTTTTTCCGTTCTGGCACAAAGCAATGGAGGTTAGCGCTCCCGAAGGGGGCGCTAACCTTCCAAGTTGTGTCAGGATTTTGGAGGACTATCGAAAAATTGAGATGAAGGAGGAAAACTGTGGAAGGTGAGGATCGCGATCGCAACCGCGATCGCGATATGTATTATTACAATCTTGGCATGAAATGTCTTGAACAAGAAGATTACGAACGATCCCTGGCATATTTTGAACAGTCGCTGTCTATCTGTTCGCACTACAAAACCTGTTCTCGTATCGCGCAAGTTCTCAAGGTTCTCGGTAGAGAAGAGGAAGCTGAGTCGTATATTGTACGAGCTTACGAAGAAAATCAGAAGAGCGATAAAGCCGCTTTAGTATATGCAGAACTTTTGTTGAAAAACGGTCAAACGGAGTTGACGAGAACTATATTGGAAAAGCTTTTAAGCAGAAACCCAACTTACGGTCCAGCGCAGCGGTTAATGAAGCAGATGGATTTGAGAACTCGTTTTGATGACTGAAACTTTTGACCATGGCTATGCCTTGCTGATTGGGGTCGGTGAGTCCGCGTACCCAAAGTGGTCTCTCCCTGTCACTGTAAAGGATACGCAAGCGCTCTATGCGGCGTTAGTTGACCCCAACCTGTGCGCCTATGCCGACGATGAAGATCGTATTCGCGTTTTGAATGACGACAAGGCTACGCGCAGCGCCATTCTGGACGGGTTGAGTTGGTTGAAAATGAAGGCAGCAGTCGATTCAGCGGCGACGGTGTTGGTTTATTACTCCGGGCATGGTTGGCTAGAGGACGCGAGTCAGCAGTACTACTTACTGCAGCACGATATCGAACCATTCGATCTGCCGGGGTCGGCCTTGTCAGCGGCGGACTTCACCGCTGCTCTGGGCCAGATCCAGGCGGAGCGCTTGCTGGTGGTGCTGGACTGCTGCCATGCAGGGGGAATGGCGACCGCGAAGGACGATGAAGAAGCGCGTGAAACGGTGCCGCCGCTGAAGCTGCCGCCGGGATTTGCTGCCCTGTCGCCTGTGGCGGCTAAGGGCTTGATCGCGACACTGACCCAGGGACAGGGGCGAGCAGTGTTTGCCTCGTCCAGAGGCGAGCAGCAGTCGTGGATTAAGGATGCGTCGAACAGCATCTACACCTATCACTTGCTGGAGGCGCTGCAGGGGGCGGGCAATCGACCGGGAGATCGGCAGGTGCGGCTTTCGGACTTAATGAACTATCTAGGGAAAGCGGTGCCGCAGACAGCGAGACAGCTCTACGATGCAGAGCAGACGCCCTGGTTTGAGTTGGGGGCGGAGGATTTTGCGATCGCGCTCCTCCAGGGCGGCAAAGGCTTACCCGACCGGGGCTGGGAGGCAGTCCAGCCCGCTGCGACCGAGAAAATCAATCAAATTGCCCAGACGATCCATCAACACGGTAAATACATCACCAATATTAACCAGGTCCAGCAGGTGCAAAATTTCCACATCGGCGATGGATAGCCGTTTTTCTTGTTCCCCAACAGTACCAGGGAGCAAGGGAAAATTTGGCGCGAGTAGCAAGTGATTGATGAGCCTCTCCCCTGGAAAATCGCGCTGCAAGCGATAGCAGCCTCTCCGTTAACTGCTACGCTAGAAGGAGGTTGTCTTCTGAACCGATCTACGATGTCCGAGTCAATACAATACCTCACCAACGAGCAGGGAGAACGGGTTGGCGTTGTGTTGGACTTGCCCACCTATACTCGCCTTACCCATACAGCCGCACTGGATGAAGATTGTCTGGTGGGGTTGAGTGCAGACGAGTTGAAGGCACTGGCCAGTTGCAAATTAGCGGTGGCGGAGCAAACCCATTTGGATGATTTGCTGGCAAGGAATGCAGCGTCCTTGCTCTGTGCGGATGAGGTGGCTGAGTTGGATGCGTTGTTGGCGAAGGCGGATCAATTGACCCTGCTCAAAACTCGGGCCAGATATACGCAGCACTACAAATGAATCGTCCAGCCTTAGTGCGGGCAAGGGCCATGGGGGTGAAGCTGGGCGAGCATCCCCCCGATCTCGCTTGAATGCAGGCTCTCCCTGACGGAGAACATTTCACGCCAATGAGTCCTTTCTTTGCTGCCTGATTCAGGTTCATTCAGCCTGGGTAAAGTGGCTTTACACGATGCCTCAGCGCGATCGCAATGTCAGCTGGCAACCATGCACTCAGGAAAAACAGCATTGCTCTATAAAGAAAATTCGCTCCCCTACCCTAGGATAATGCCGCTCCATAGAGAAGCTTCGCCTCTCTATCATAGAGTCATGCCACTCCTCTATGATGCAATGCCACTCCATAGAGAAGATCCGTCCCCCTATCATAGAGTCATGCTGCTCCTCTATGATGTCATGCCGCTCCATAGAAGAGCTACAGCCCTTAGTCGCAATATTGTCCCGTTCTTCTATGGATTGCTAGAGTTAGCGTGGAGCGGGATTTTGCGTTAGGGATGGGCGTTGCATTCGATATGACTGCCCAAATGAGACGCTTGCCCAGTCAGCCTTTCTTCAAGCCAAAATCGGCCATCTAAAATCCAAAATGGTTATGACTGTCGGTTCGCGCATTTTTCCGAATCCCATAGGATAGGGTGCCCTACCGATCTGCAATCTTCCCCTATCGACGTTAGAGCCTCACAACATCCTCAATAACAGCAGGGCACCCACAAGGGGTGCCCCTACGGAACACCCTGCAGATTGCGCGATCGCAACGACGCTGTAGGGGTCGGTCTTGTGCCGACCCTGGGTCTATCGATTCCGTGCGAAAGAATCGCGATGCAAAATCACTTTCTCTGGCAACAATCAACGAATCGGCTGTATAGAGTGTAAGACGATTTTGAGACCCATTCAATAGCATTGACCTTTTGCCCAAAAAAATGTGCGAACGGCAATTTATGAGGGGGACATTGAGAACGTCCTCACTCAGCGCGAGGCTGTTGGTAGTGAGAGTGCGGCAACCATCGCGCCAGGATTCTCCATGGCCAGCGGGGGGAATGAAACGCTTGATAAAACTCCCGGTAAGGCAGGGCCTGAGCGCATTTCATCATCAACTCATAGGCTTTTTTGGTGCGTAGGTGGTGACGGAGCGATCGCACCAGCGACCGAGCTGTCGTCTCATCTCCAATACCAATTCCTCCCCATATATAGATTTTTTCCAATATATCGATTGCGTGCTGGCGAATGTTCCGATCTCGAGTGGTTTCCAACAGTCGCACCATTTCCCGAATCGTCGTCTTATTCTCGATATCGATGTTGCCCAGTATATCGATTGCGTGCTGGCGAATGTTTCGATCTCGAGTCGTTTTCGACAGCTGTACCACTTCCCAAATCGCCGTCTCATTGCCTCTACCAATTTTGTCCAGGTTATAAGCCACATTCCAACAGGTTTCTTCATCCTGAGCGCTCTCCAGCAGCTGTACCAATGCTCGAATCGCCGTCCCGTTACCGCGACCGATTTCACCCAGGCTATTGGCTGCACTCCGACAAATGTCTCTATCCTGAGCGGTTTCCAACAGTCGCACCACTTCCCGAATCGCCATCTCATTGCCTCTACCAATTTTGTCCAGGTTATAAGCCGCATTCCAACAGGTTTCTTCATCCTGAGCGTTTTCCAGCAGTTGTACTAGTGCTCGAATCGCCGTCTCATTGCCGGGAGCGATTTTGCCCAGGCTATCGGCTGCACTCCGACAAATGTATGTACCCTGAGCGGTTTCTAACAGTCGCACCAGTGCCCGAATCGCCGTCTCGTTACCGCAACCAATTTCACCCAGGCTATAGGCTGCCTTCCAACGAATACCTTCATCCTGAGTGGTTTCCAACAGTCGCACCAGTGCCCGAATCGCTATCTCATTGTCACTACCAATTTTGCCCAGGCTATCGGCCGCACTCCAACAAATATCTCTATCCTGAGCGGTTTCCAAGAGCTGCACCAGTGCCCGCATCACTATCTCATTGTCACTACCAATTTTGCCCAGGCTATAGGCTGCACTCTGAAAAATGTCTTTATTCTGAGCGGTTTCCAAGAGCTGCACCAGTGCCCGAATCGCTATCTCATTGTCACTACCAATTTTGCCCAGGCTATAGGCTGCACTCTGAAAAATGTCTTTATTCTGAGCGGTTTCCAACAGTCGCACCAGTGCCCGAATCGCCGTCTCATTGCCGCGACCGATTTCACCCAGGCTATAGGCTGCATTCTGAAGAATGTCTTTATTCTGAGCGGTTTCCAACAGTCGCACCAGTGCCCGAATCGCCATCTCATTGCCGGGGTCGACTTTGCCCAAGCTATAAGCTGCGCTCCCACGGATGTCTTCATCCTGAGCGATCTCCAACAGCTGCACCAGTGCCCGAATCGCCGTCTCGTTGCTACGACCGATTTCACCCAGGCTCTCAGCTGCACGCCAACAGATGTCTTGATCCCGAGCAGTTTTCAACAGTCGCACCAGTAACCGAATCGCCGTCTCGTTGCTGCGACCGATTTCACCCAGGCTATAGGCTGCACTCCGATAGATGTCTTTATCCTGAGCAGTTTCCAACAACTGCACCAGTACCCGAATTGCCATCTCATTGCCAGGGTCGACTTTGCCCAGGCTCTCGGCTGCGCGCCAACGGATACATTCATCCTGAGCGGTTTCCAACAGCCGCACCAATTCCCAAATTGCCGTCTCATTACCATTACCGATGGCATTCAAGATATAGGCTGCACGCCAATAGATGCCTTGATCCTGAGCAGTTTCCAACAGCTGCACCAGTGTCCGAATCGCCGTCTCACTGCCAAGACCAACTTTGCCCAGGCTCTTGGCTGCCTTCCAACGAATAGTGTCATCCTGAGCAATCGCCAACACCCACACCAGATTCCGAATCGCCGTCTCATTGCCAGGGTCGATTTTGTCCAAGCTATCAGCTATTTTCCAACAAGTGTCTTCATCCTGATCTTTTCCCAGCAGCAGCAGCTCCAGATTCCAAATTGCTGTCTCATTGCCGAGGTCGATTTTGTCCAAGCTGTCAGCTACTTTCCAACAAGTAGCTTTATCCCGATCTGTTCTCAGCAGTAGCTCCAGGTTCCGAATTGCTGTCTCATTGCCGGGGTCGATTTTGCCCAAGCTATAAGCTACTTTCCAACAAGTGTCTTCATCCTGAGCGATCTCCAACTGCTGCACCAGTGCCTGGATTGCTGCCTCATTGCCAGTACCGAGTTCACCCAAAATCTCAACTACTCTCCAAGTGTATCCATCCTGAGCAGTTTCCAACCGCTGCACCAATGCCTGAATCGCTGTCTCATTGCCGCTACCGATTTTACCCAAAATCTCGACTGCGCGCCAATAGCTGAGTTCATCCTGAGCAGTTTCCAACAACTGCACCAGTACCCGAATTGCTCGTTGAGAATCAGTGTGACGGAGGGCTGTTGCCGCCAAATCGCCTCTCAAGTTTGCTCTATGGGAATCAAAAACCTTAGTCCAAATTCGTTTTAGAAGATGGGAATATCCCAATTGCTGCTGTCCGAGTTGATGAACGATCCAATCTGCATCAGTGCAATCCTTGAACTCAGCGATCCCCTCTGCTGCTAACACAAAGGCGCGATACCCATAAAACCCCTTGCAGCCATCCCGGAACCGCAGCATCGATTGAATCAAAGCGTCCTTCTGTTGCTTGTCCACATCCCAGCGTCCCAACCACAGCAGAAACACCTGCTTCCACTGGGGTGCAAAAATTCGGTAACGGGCCGACGCTGCCAGGGGATTTCGCCGAACCGGGTTGAAGAAGAAGGTGCCGTCTGCAATGCCCAGGGCGGCAAAATATTCCTCAAAGGTAGGATGGTAGAAGGCATACACCGCTTGCGTTGGGTCGTCTGCATCCACGCCCACCTGATTCAGCCAGCCGATTTGCAGCGCCAGATCTAACAGCGTTCCCTCGCCATCCGGCAGGGGGTTCTGCAAGCAACGCTCTACAAATGCCTGCCGCAACCGAAACCGGGTTTGTCGTTGCTCGTCCCCATCATCGATTGCCTGCCGCGACAGGGCTGCCAGGGCCTGGTTGAGCGCCTGTCGTTGCGACGCAGTGGTTGGGAACTGCTCCTGCTTCCACTGATAAATCCGCTCAACAAAGCGACGATAGAGTTCCGCCTGGGTGTCTGGCAGCTGTCCCTGCTGCAGGTACCAGCTGAAACAGAGCAACGTCAGCCGCAAGGGATTCTTCACCAGATCGCGAATGCGTTCCCTGCCCGGTTGCTGCAGCGCTTCGCACAGCGCCCGCCCCAGATCGGCCCCCAGATCTGTCCCCAGATTGGCCCCCAGATCGGCCCCCAGATCGGCCCCCAGATCGGCCCTGGAGCGGGGGGCAAACCAGCGTGCCACGAATGCTTCCACCTGCTGCGGATAGGCAAACTCCAGCGTCCGATAGGTATCGAACCCCGCCAGGGCATTGCGATCGCCATCCCACAAATTCAGCCGACAGGTCAACAGAATGCGGGCCTGGCGCAGCCAGCCCCCTTCCTGCAGCTGGCGCTGGATCTCGCTCAGGGGATTGCCCGCCACGGCCATCTCATCCAGGCCATCCAGCAGCAGCCAGAGCTGTTCCTGCTGTATCTGAGCAGCAAAGTGTTGCTTGTCGGCTGGGGAAACGTCCGCTCCCCCAGCGGCGCGGATGACCTGTCGCAGCCAGCGGTGCTCCAGGTAGGCTTCCAGTCCGTCGCCCTGTAAGTCCGCCAGGGAGATCCAGACGACGATCGCGGCGGGAAATTGGGCCGCGATCCAGCGGGCAATTTGCTGCAACAGGGTGGTTTTCCCGGCTCCCGGCTCGCCGATAATGGCCAGCCGCCTGCCCTGACTCTTGGGACTCTGGCCCTGCTGCAATACCTGCTGCAGAAATTCTGCGTGCTCGAATTGCTGCGTCACCTCTACTTCTGCTGGTTCAGAGTCCTGTGGCAATCCCTGTTTCTCACTTTCCTGATACAGCGCCGATCCCTGTTCTGGGGAGACGTCCTGTCGGCGGCGCGGTACTTTTTTCCGCTCTAACAATCCCAGGGGCACGTAAATCTGTTCAACTGCATAGGCAATGTCCTCGCCTTGAGTCATGGGGTTTGTCGTCAGCTGCAGTCGGTCTTCCAGGATCTGGCGGCTGAGCTGGGGCCAGTCCATTTCTACTGGGGGATGCAGTAAGGCTTGCAGCGTTTTAAGATCGACTTGCAGTTTGTCGCCGATGTGGATGGTGCTGCCTTGAACCTGGCCGATGTTGTTGACGAATTTGCCCGCTTGAGAGATGTGCTGTAGCTTGTCGCCGCTCAGTTTCAGACCCTGGCGCAGTTGGGCAATGTCGGCCTGGTTGCGATCGGCTGGGTTGCGATTGGCTTGATTGCAATCGGTTTCGTTGCGATCGCCTGCCAGAATCCGTGTCAGCATTTCAATTAGTTCATCGGGAGAGAGCATCAGGTCAGATCGGCAGGTGCAAAACAGGGACAGGGATGGCGTTTTCCCCATTATGCCATCTTGACTCAGCGGGGCAACCCCAAGGGATTGCCCCTACAGAGGAATGGCACTGGCTCAAGCGTAGGATGGGCAAAGCAAAGCGTGCCCATCAGAGAGTCTGTGATGGGCACGGGCATAGCCCTTTGCCCATCCTACGACCAGTTGCCAAACTGATGTAATCTGCTTATGTAAGCACCATGCGCCCCTACAGAGTGTTGGCCTCTGATTGGATTTTTGTTCCTTGAGGGTAGAGGATTGAGAAATCGAGGGATGGATTGTATACTTAAAGAAACTGATTGATTCACAAGGGAAAAGCATGATTGCTAAAACCACTGTTTCAGATATCTTAGAGGCCGCCGATCGATTGCCTTTAGACGAGCAGGAAAGCCTGATTAATCTCTTACAAAACCGCCTGCGCCAGCGGCGAAGAGCAGCGAGAGTTAGAGATGTTCAAGAGGCACAAGACGAGTTTGCTGCAGGGAAATGCCAGCCTGTTACGCCTGAACAATTAATGCAGGAAATTCTGTCGTGACGTTTGTCTTACTGTGGTCAAGTGCCTTTGTGCGGGAAGCGAAAAAACGGGTCAGAAAGCAACCTCAAATCGCTCAAGACATTCAAAACACGCTAGAATTTTTAGGTTCAGAACTTTTTCACCATACAATCGCGTGCTCAGGTTGGAGCAATGTTCTGCCACAAATCAGCGGCAATAAACCTCGACAGATGCCTCACATTTGTCGTCGCAATGACAATATCTGCAACCCCAAGTGTCGTGGCCTGAGCCACCAGAATCATATCACCGTCAATCGTTTTGTCGCCTGCCGTCGGTTGTCCTTGCTGACGAGCGCGGGCCCAGAGCGGGGCCGCTTGACGCATCGCAACCGTTCGAATAGGCAAATACTCAATTAACCTGACTAAATCATCTAGACGAGCGATGCCTTTTGTCTTGTTTGCTCGCAACAACTCGCGGCGCATTTCATAATCTACAATCTCTGGGATGATGATACGATTGCCCGATGTAACATGAGTTTGAAGCCACTGAGTACAAGCGACGCTTTGAGGCGATAGTTTTGGATTAGTGATGAGACCCAGAGGGCCTGCATCCAGAACAATCACCTGGCTCACCAAGAGACACCCTTCATTTCAATGGGGAACAACTGACGGTCAGAAAGTCGATCCTCATCCAATGCCTGGATCAAATATTGACCTGTCTTTTGCTGCTCTTCCCCATCCTCATCATCAATCCAAGACTGAAGCAGATTGACTGTTTCAACTTGCTTCTGCCGCTGCAGAATAGCGTTTTCCAAAAGCTGCACCGTCATCGTTTCGATCGAAGTCCCTTGTTGGTGCGCTTCCTGCAAGAGATATTGCTCCAATTCAGGGGGGAGGTTGAGGGTTAGTGTCATCAGTTTTCTGAGGAATACACCTTTTATCTTAACGCTACGGTATGCAATTGTTCTTGCGGTTGGAGTGCTATTTTATCTATGTTTTGATGCGTTTAACAACGGCGGGGGATTCCTGAGCGAGAGACTCTTGATAGCGTTGTTCTTTCCCACTATGCACGCGTTCCAGGTAGGCGTCGATCTCAGGCTGATGGTTCTGATAGTAAGCAATAGTGGCCTTGATTTGAGCCAGGGTTAAGCTGGGGAAGTGGGCCTGAATTTGCGGTGGTGTATTGCCCTGTAAGTAATAGCCCAGGACATTGTCGATGCCGATGCGATGTCCTTTGATGCGGATATCATCGGGGTCGAGGCGGTCGAAATAGTCTTCAAATACCATTGCATGGATCCCTATTTATTGGGGATGTCTTTGAGCATAGCGCATTACCAGCGCTAATCAACCCAATGGGTTACGTTGAGATTGGGAATCTGAACCCACTAAACGCTACAAGTTCCCCTCAATTTTGCGCTGAATCACCGCTTTGGTCTGTTCTCTGCCCGCTTCTGTGTTCGGGAAATTATACTTGATACCATTGGGATCGCGACGACTCATCAAAGCCCGTAACGCTTCCCGATCTTCTCGATGTTCTAAAACATAAGCTCTCAATTGAGCCTTACCCATGGCTGCAAAATCAGGTTTCATTGGACAACAACTCCCCGTTTCCATTCCTTAACCAAACAAAATCATCCAGGCGACGATTGCCAGCGCCAAATCGGCAAACGCATGACTAATATACCCAACCCAAAGCGAACGATAGCGCAAATAGCAACCGGACCACACCGCTCCTGCCAGAAAAACAGCCGTCGAACCCAGAATCGTAACTGGCCAGTTGGTGTAAGCAATCAAAATCAGACTGTGGTGCAGGGTAAAACAGAGCGCAGCTAGCAGAATTGCCCCGACCCGAGGCAGGAGAACCCGACACTGGCGATAGACGAACCATCGCCAGACATATTCTTCCAGCAACGCGTTAACGACTGTCCAATACAATGCTCCACCGATCAAAAAAATAGGCCGATCGATGCCCACCTCCTGGGCTCTTGTCTGTACTGCTGCCGCATCAATCCAATATTGGCCAGGGAACCACCAGACTGCCAGGATCGTTGCAAACATCAGCACGCCCAAGCCAATTCCAGTTCCCAGTTCTCTGGGTTGGGGCCATTTACGACTCAGATATTGCCAAACCTCATTCAGAACAGGCATTGGACTTGCTAGTGGCATAGAATTCTCCTCCGTTTTGGTCTGCGGAGAATGCCCGAATCGTTGCCCGATTGCAGCCATGACAGTGTTGAGGGCGGGAATTGCCTGGATGCGATCGCGCTCAAACCAAACCGTCCAGCCAATAGGCAGCAGCAATAACCACCCCTTCGTCAAGGCAAACACAACCTGCCCCAAACGGCCAGGAGCAACATAAACAGCCATCACAATCCCTAAACTGGCCGAAGGGACAAGCAATAACAATGCCAATACAGCTTTTCGATCAGAAGCTTTCACCCGCAAGAGTCGGTTCAAATTAGCTAGAACCAGGATATCCCGATTCTCTCAGGAACAAGAATTAAATCAGATGTAGTTGAGTAGACCTGTCCGAGAACTGGAGTGGAAGCCCCCCAGAGGGGGGCTTCCACTCCAATTTCCGGATGAGTTGAGTAGGCTGGGCAAAGGGCGAATGCCCGTGCCCATCTCGATTTTGTGATGGGCACGCGCTGCTTTGCCCATCCTACCTGGAAGATTATTAAATTCCCATCGATCGCATGAGTTCTTGAGAGGATAAATACCATTCATCCGTCATGACAATTCATTCGTCATGAATCTGTACGCTTGAGGCGAGCAGGCTACCCCCTCCAATCAATAAACCAACCGCGCCTTTGCCTAAGACGGTGATATTGCCGATGGCCAGACCGATGAAGATAAAGGAAAGCAGGCAGGACCCAATGCCTGCCAGGGCACGTTGGGCAGCAGCAGGGGAGTCGCGTAGCAGGCGTTTCAGTCCCTGTCGCAGTTGCTCTGGCAGTTCGCCAGTTACCCATTGCCAGGTAAAGGCGTCCCAGCGCCAGAGGGCAAACAGGCCACCGATAACCATAATACTGATGGGCCCGCCCAGGCCCTGGGTTGCTTGTTGGGCGTAGAGGCTGCGTTCGTAGGGGTCGATGCCTGCGGGAATGGTTAGATGGGCCAGGAAACTGGCGATTATCCAGACAACCAGGGTGAGGGCTAACGCGATCGCAGGCGCTAGCCGCAGCCGTACCAGTAACAGCAATGCTGCCCCGAGCGCCGCTAAACATAACACTACCATGGGCCAGCCCGCCGCTGCACGTAGTTTCACACCAGCCAGATTGATCGCGGCAAAAATGAGTCCCAGAAAGGGAATCGCCAGAAAACAAAGGATCGCTATTCCGGGTGCTTTGCGTCGGAGGAGATTGATGTTCATTGAAGTGAGTTCATTGAGGTTAAAGTAGAACAACATCTCTAGAATAATAGGTAGGTTCTAGTAGTAGTTCCTGGTCACTGTTGTTTGAGCGCTTGTATGAGCAATTCTTTGCTGCCAATTCGCAAGTTTCCCTGTCCGGGCTGCGGTGCCGATCTGGACTTCGATCCCAGTATTGGCCAGCTTAAGTGTCCCTATTGCAGTCGCGAAGAAGCGATTCCGCAAACGGCTGAGGAAATTCAGAGTCATTCTTATGAGGAATATTTTAGCGGTCAGCGGACGCGCCTGTCGCGGCTGGCGGCAACGGCAGTGGAGCTGGATTGTCCGGATTGTGGGGCAGGACTTGTTTTTGAACCGCCGGATGTGGCGGGGCGGTGTCCGTTCTGTGCGGCGAATCTTGCGGTCGCTCAAACCCGGCTGGCCAGCCCGACGCTTTCCCCAGAAGGAATCGTTCCCTTTCAGTGCGATCGCGCCACTGCTCGCAAACAACTGCAAAAATGGCTGAAGGGTCGCTGGTTGGCTCCCTTTGGCTTCAGTCAGTTGGTTCAACCGGACAAAATGGAGGGGGTTTACCTGCCCTTCTGGGCCTACGACTTTCAGACCACGACCCATTACGACGGCGAGCGCGGCACCTACTACTATCGCAATAATGAAAGACGCACGCGCTGGAACAATGTGTCTGGAATTGTGAACTGCTCTTTTCAGGAAGTTCTGGTGTCTGCGACCACCGCGCTGAGTGCCCCCCGGCTGCAAGCTTTGCGACCCTGGAAAAAAGACGCGCATGGGTCTGCGGTCAATCCCTCCTCGCCGACGCTGCTCAAACTGTCGGAGAATGTCAAGGTCTACCATTTTTCCCAGCCGGGGTCAGGCGATCCCAAACAGATCGCGCCTCCCTGGGGCAAGCGAAAGCAATCGGGTGAAGAACTCCAGGCCGATCTCTGTGCTTACAGTTCTGCCTATCTAGCCGGATTCAAAGCCCAACGCTATCAGATGTCTTTGAAGGACGGGTTTGAACTGGCCCAGGACAAAGTGAAGAAATCAATCGAGCGAGCTGTTTGCCAGGATATTGGTGGCGATCGGCAAAAGATCGAGCAGCTTTCGATGGCCCATAGCGCCATTACCTATAAGCTGGTGCTGTTACCCGTGTGGTTGTGCGCCTATCGTTACCGGGGTAAGCAATATCAGGTGGCTATCAATGGCTGTACTCAAAAATTGCAGGGCGATTATCCAATTTCGCACCTGAAGCGGTGGGCGCTGATTTTGCTCGGGGCTGCGATCTCGTTACCGATACTCCTACTCTTCTTACCGATTCTATTATCCTCTTTTCCCCTAGTCATATTCTTTGTGCTCGGGATCTTAGATCTGATCCAACGGTCGCGAAAACAGCACCGCTAACCTTTAATCTTACCTGCTAATCTTTAGCTATGATGAACAGTGTTGTTTTGTCCAGCTCCCGAAAAGTTCCTAGATTAATAGACCTGTCCGAGAACTGGAGTGGAAGCCCCCCTCCGGAGGGCTTCCACTCCAATTTCCGAATGAGTCTAATACCCATTTAACTTAACAATACACTCGATATAGCACTCCGGTTATAGGCTGAGACATATTACGATTCCCCGTTCCCCGTTCCCCATTCCCTAATCCAAAATGGTATGAGCCATTCCCCGCTGCCAATCCGCAAGTTTCCCTGTCCAGGCTGCGGTGCCGATCTGGACTTCGATCCCAGTATTGGTCAGCTCAAGTGTCCCTATTGCAGCCGCGAGGAAGCAGTTCCGCAAACCGCTGAGGCAATTCAGGCACATTCCTACGAGGAGTATTTTAGCGGTGGTCAGCGGACGCGCCTGTCACGGTTGGCTGAAACAGCGGTGGAACTGGATTGCCCTGACTGCGGTGCCGGGCTGATCTTTGAGCCGCCGGATGTGGCGGGGCGGTGTCCGTTTTGTGCGGCCAATCTTGCAGTCGCGCAAACCCGCCTGGCCAGCCCCACTCTCTCGCCAGCAGGGATCGTTCCCTTTCAGTGCGATCGCGCCACCACCCGCAAACAGCTGCAACACTGGCTCAACAGTCGCTGGCTTGCCCCCTTTGGTTTCAGTAAATCAGTTCAACCCGACACACTGGAAGGCGTCTACCTGCCCTTTTGGATGTACGACTTTCAGACAGCTGCCCATTATGCAGGCAAGCGCGGTAAGGTCTACTATCGCGATGGAAGACAGGCAACGCGTTGGACGTTGGTGTCTGGCATCGTCAATTGTTCTTTTAACGATGTTGTCATCCCTGCCACCCCAGCCCTCAGCCCCCAACGTCTCCGAGCCTTAAGCCCCTGGGCCAAAGACGTCCCTGCCCCTGCCCGTAATTCCTTCCGCTCCGAGTTTTTCAGTCAACTGAAGGATCTTCGCAAGTCGTCTCGGCCAATCTCCCCTAAAGAGCAGACAGCATCCCTTTTGGCCGAGGAAAATCAATTCAACCAGCAACTCCGGGCCAACCTCTGTACTTATAGTTCTGCCTACCTGGCCGGGTTTAAAGCCCAACGGTACCAAATGTCCTTAGACGCAGGATTTGAAAGCGCCCAGAACAAGGTGAAAGATGTCATCGAACGCAGCGTTCGCGAGGATATTGGCGGCGATCGGCAAAAGATGTTTCAGTGTTCGAATGCCCATAGTGCCATTACCTTTAAGTTGGTCTTGTTGCCAGTCTGGTTATATGCCTATCGGTACCGGGGCAAACAGTATCAAGTTGCTATCAATGGCTGCAGCCAAAAATTGCAGGGAGATTATCCCATTTCGACTCTCAAGCGATCGCTTGTGCGCTTGTTTCCAGTTGCGATCGCAGTCCTGGCACCCTTGGTACTGTTCCTACTACTCCGGGGAATATTACTGATACTCTGGGGATTATTACTGATATGCTTGAAACTGTTAGTAATATTCAGTCCCCTACTACCGGCATCCCTCGCCATAGCAGTCTCTCTTTCCCCGATCGCTATTGCCGTAATTGTCTTGCTCCTGATTCTTCGACAACTAGTGCGAAAATAACGCTACTCTCTGCTCGCTGCCTTTTGCCCTCTGAATTCAGCCCCTTCTCAAAAAACAGCGACTAACAATATCCTAAAATGGAAGTTGGTACCCATTCCAATGCCGTTCGGTTAAGGATAGCGGGTTCAATAACTTGACGAAAAATAGACTGGTAGGGGCACGGCAATGCCGTGCCCCTACGCGAGAAATTAATTCTCGTTTCTAAATCGAACAGTATTAGTCCCCATTCAACTTAGGATGCAATTGATGAAATTGGCAGAATGCTCGCCTAGTAAAGATTCCTTCAAGCCAAAATCGCCACTCTAAAATCCAAAATGATATGACTTGGAAACACAACCCATAAATTGACAGAACGTTTGTATAGTAAGCCTTCCCTCAAGCCAAAATCGCCACTCTAAAATCCAAAACGGTACGCACACCCTATGCTGACTCAGCCTGAATTCAAACCTGAACCAACCTGGTGGACTACAATCCGGCTCCTGCGCTGGGACAAACCCGAAGGACGCCTGATCTTGATGATTCCCGCCCTCTGGGCCGCCGTCTTGTCCACCAACGGTACGCCACCCTTACCCTTAATTGGCATCATTATCCTGGGCACTCTGGCCACCAGTGCCGGGGGCTGCGTCGTCAACGATCTCTGGGATCGCAACATTGACCCCAAGGTGGAACGCACCCGGAATCGTCCGCTGGCAGCGCGGACGATTCCGGTTCAGACCGCGATCGCGATCGCGGTCGTCGCATTTGCCATCGCCCTCGCCTGCGCCCTGCTCCTCGTCCGCCTCTACCTGAGTCCCCTCACCCTCTGGTTATCCATCGCTGCCGTTCCCGTCATTCTCTTTTACCCCTCCGCCAAACGCATTTTCCCACTGCCGCAGCTCGTTCTCTCCATCGCCTGGGGCTTCGCCGTTTTGATTAGCTGGAGCGCCGCAACCGCTGCCTTAGAAGGCCCCACCTGGCTGCTCTGGGCCGCAACCCTATTCTGGACCCTCGGCTTCGACACCATCTACGCCATGGCCGATCGAGACGACGACCGAAAAATCGGCGTTCGTTCCAGCGCCCTCTTCTTCGGCAACTTTGCCCCCCACGCCGTGGGCCTCTTCTTCGCAGCCACAGCCCTCTTCCTGGCAGCAGTTGGTTGGACGATGCAGTTGCAAATTGGCTTCTGGCTGGCCCTGGCCCTGGGCTGCTACGGGTGGATGCGTCAATATCTACGCCTGCGCCACCCCCACCTCTCTCGCAGAGCCTTTGGGCAGATGTTCCGCCAGAACGTCTGGATTGGTTTCATTCTCCTGGTCGGCATGATTGCAGGCTCTCTGTTTTGAATCGTTCATGGGTCATGGTTGATTGCTCATGGTTGATGGTTGATGGGTCATGGTTGATTGCTCATGGTTGATGGTTGATGGTTGATTGCTCATGGTTGATGGTTGATGGTTGATGGTTGATGGTTGATGGTCGATCGTTCATGGTTGATGGTTGATAGTCGATCGTTCATGGTGTGTTGTCGATCGTTCAGCGTTCATGAATGCTTTGCCGCCCCTGCTTCCCCTGCCTCCTCCACCTCCCCTGCCTTCCTCCACCTCCCCTGCCTCCTCCACCTCCCCTGCCTCCTCCACCTCCCCTGCCTCCTCCACCTCCCCTGCCTCCTCCGCTCCCTCTGCCTTCTGCCTTCAAGAAGAACATGCCGAAAAAAATAATCATTGGTGTAATGGGGCCTGGAACCAGCGCAACAGCGACGGATCTGCAAATGGCCTATGAACTGGGTCAGCAGATTGCAGCCGCAGGATGGGTGTTGCTCAGTGGTGGCAGAAGTGTGGGCGTGATGGAGGCAGTCAGCCGGGGAGCCAAGGCTGCTGACGGCCTGACAGTGGGCATTCTGCCCAACAGCAATACAACAGGGATGTCCGACGCCATTGACATTGCCATCTTTACCGACATGGGCAACGCCCGCAATACCATTAACGTGCTGTCCAGCGATGTTGTTATCGCCTGTGGCATGGGCACCGGCACCGCCTCAGAAGTGGCATTGGCGTTAAAAGCCCATAAACCTACCATTTTGTTGGGATGGGATCGGGTCGGCCAGGCATTTTTCCAGCAGCTGTCACCTGCGCCTGTTGAGGTGGCTGAAACCGTAGAAGATGCGATCGCGCTCGTCAGACACATCCTGGCAGACCGCGATCGCACTCCTTAGAGGTGAATGGCACTGACTTAAGCGTAGGATTAGGATGGGCAAAGCGAATCGTACCCATCACAGGCTCTTTGATGGGTACGGGTATAGAAATTCGTAGGATGGGCACTGCCCACCAACCTGATGTAAGCGCCATTCCTCCTTAGAGATTGTTTGAAAAGTATTGGATCTTCCCTGGCTCCCCTTTTTCAAGGGGGGAGTTACGGTCAAAAGTGTCCCTTTTTAAGGGGGATTTAGGGGGATCTGGGATGTTTTGCGACCTGTCTTAGGGCCTTTCAAACATCTTCTTAGATGGTCCCCCTTGGGTAAGGTGCGATCGCAATCCCACTGCAGCCAACTTTTCCCTTCTATCCTCTGCCCTCTGCCTCCTGCTCTTTGCGATAGAGGTCAACTAGTGTAGACTATAGCATGAAACATGTTCTACGAATTTCATGACGTATAGCCTGCGCGTAGTCGACCTACCCACAACCGAACGCCCCCGAGAACGCCTGCTCTCTCTGGGCCCCAAACACCTCGCCACCGCCGAACTGATTGCCATTCTATTAGGCACCGGCCAGGGTCCAGGCAAACTCTCTGCCGTCGGACTCGGGCAATACATCCTGCAACAACTCAGCCAGCACCAACGCGATCCCCTCGACGTCATGCGAGACGTCAGTGCCCAAGAATTGATGAAAATTCCCGGCGTCGGCCCCGCCAAAGCCACCGCCATCCTAGCCGCAGTCGAACTCGGCAAACGCGCATTCCAGGCCCGTCCCCTCGAGCGCACCCCCATCGACAGCCCCGCCGCCGCCGCCGCCGCCCTCAGCCACGAACTGATGTGGCAAACCCAGGAACGCTTCGCTGTCTTGCTCCTGGATGTCAAACATCGCGCCATTGGTACCCAGGTCATCACCATCGGCACCGCCACCGAAACCATCGCCCACCCCCGAGACATTTTCCGCGAAGTCATCCGCCAGGGGGCCACTCGCCTCATCGTCGCCCACAACCACCCCTCCGGCAACGTTGACCCCAGCCCCGAAGACATCGCCCTCACCCGCCAACTGCTCGAAGGCTCCATATTCCTCGGCATTCCCCTCCTCGATCATATGATTCTCGGCAACGGCACCCACCAGAGCTTACGCCAAACCACAACCCTCTGGGACGAATATCCCCAAGGCGATTAAACCCGATCGCTTCTCCAGTTGGTAGATGGGTTTCTGCTATCGCTGCAACTCAACGCAAAGTCCCCTAATATTGTATTTTTGCCAACTCAACCCAACATGACATTAGGACATCACAAAAAGCTCAAAACCAGATGAAATCAACTTTCTTCTGCCTCTGCCCACCGTCCACCGCCCACCGTCCACCGTCCTCCGCCCTCTCTCCTCCGCCCTCCCTCCTCCGTCCTCTGCCTCCTGCCCTCTGCCTTCTCCCATATCGCCAATCGCTTATAGTGAAAACAGCCCAACCCCCAAGGTAGACCCCATGTCCCCCCACCCTGCCCCCAAAAATACTGTCCAAGACCTCGCCATAAACCTCGAAGAATGGAACCTGGACGCCCTGCCCTCCTCTGCCGACCTTCCCTACGACGATGGTGAACCCTTGGAAACTAACCGCCACCGCATCGCGATGAACATCCTGATCCGCCAGGTGCAACAAGCTTTCCCCAACCGTACCGACTTCTATCCCGGTGGCAACATGTTCATCTACTACAGCCCCCACTACCTTCGCAACCAGGATTTCAGAGGCCCAGACTTTTTCGTTGTCACCAACGTTGACGGCAGCTACGGGCGCAAAAGTTGGGTGATGTGGGAAGAAGGCGGTCGCCTGCCCGACGTCATTGTCGAACTCCTCTCAGACTCGACCACCAAAATCGATCTAGGCAAAAAGAAAGATCTTTACGAACAAGTCTTCAAAACCCAGGACTACTACGTCTTCGATCCCCACGATCCAACCTCCCTCCAAGGCTGGCACCTCAACTCCCAGGGCCAATACGAAGCCCTAAAAGCAAATCAGCAAGGCTGGCTCTGGTGCGAAACCCTGGGCCTGTGGCTCGGCACCTGGCTGGGCACCTTCGAAAAAAACGAAACCTGCGAATGGCTGCGCTTCTACCATCGCAACGGTACCCTCGTCCCCCTCCCAGAAGAAGCCGCCTTACAGCAAGCCACACAAGCCCAACACCAGGCAGAACAAGCCCAACACCAGGCAGAGCAAGAACGACTGAAAGCCCAACAGGAGCAGCTGAGAGCAGAGCGAGAACAGCAAAAGGCAGAGCAAGCCCAACATCAAGCCGATCGGCAGCAGCAGGAAATCCAGCGGCTCCGGCGCTTACTTGAGGAAAAAGGCATCAACCCTGACCCAATGTGAGGCGACCCAACCTGGTACTGCATGGGAAAAGCTGCTTACCGCGATTGGATTCGCTTGCTGTGCCCCGCCCCGCTCATAAACCGTTTACTAAGAACCAAGGATTATCCAGCTGGATTAAGTTAACCTGAACAATATGGAACCGAATAACGAGCAAGCTCGGGGCCTTTACAGACTCTGCTATCGCCTGACCAATGCAATTTACCGTGGATAGCAGTACAAAACTATTGAACTGGTCAGACTGGACAAGCGTACTGAAAACTTATATGTGTTTGCTGGAGACAGTCTTGACTTTGAGATTAAGCCAACAGGAGGTTACGAACCATGACGCCAACATCCTATGATGCAATGAATCTGGATGAACTCCGCCAATACGTGCTGGCCCATCGAGACGATAACAATGCGTTCCATGCCTACATCGATCGGTCCAAGCAGTCGGGGCGAATGATAACCATCGATCCAGGCGATCCCGACTGGGAAGCAAAATTGGCGGCAAAGCTGCGCCAGACCCCCGATCCGTAGGGTGGGCATTGCCCACCAATCCGATGTCAGTACCATTCAACACAACAGCCCTCGCAACACTCCACTCTATTACACCCTCAGCCCGCTAAAATTGAGCAAAGACTGAGGCATTGGAGTCGCAAAGGCAACATGAACCAACCCCTGCGAATCATCTGGAAACCATGGCAATTTCCCCATAGAACCCGCGCCTGCATAGGCCGCTTCGCTTTGGCATTGACCCTGACCATTTTGCTCAGTTCCAGCCCGCTCAGTCTTTCCCAGCCCAGCCCCCCCGCCACGCGCCAGACCCTGATCGAACAAATCGAAGCCCGAGCAGTCAACCATGCCCAGGCTGGAGCGGTAATGTATCCCGACTCCGTGTACACCGAATTCAAAGACAACCCCTTCAACCTGGATCGCACCGCCATCCTGGACATTTACGAAGCCAGCTTCATCGCCGAGCAAGAGCGGCTCAAAGGAGACCTGTGGGAGCAACTGCCCGTCAGCTGGATTGTGGCCGGCATTTTGTTGATCCTGCTGATTTTTCGGGATGTCTTGCAGGAAAAATTGACCCAGGTAACCAACACTATCTGGGATTGGACGTACCAGCACATTGCCGGCAACCCCCTCTTTCGCACCCTGGCCCTGCAAAACTACCAGCAATGCTTGCAAGACCGCCTCAAAACCCTGGACACCCCTTTCAAGATTACCCCGCCTCTGGCTATGGCCGACGTCTACGTGCCGCTGAAAGTGAAAGCCGTTGCTGATGCAGACCTTCCCCGCAGTGGCGAGCGGTCGCTCAGCCAGGGGGACGAATTCGATATTTACGCCGCCATGGCCCGCCACACCCGTCTGATGGTCGTCGGGCCGCCCGGTTCCGGCAAGTCCGTCCTGCTGAAGCACATCGCCTTTACCTACAGCGAGGGCCGCTTAGACTTGCCAGGACAGACTCTGCCGGGACGGGGGCTGCCAGGACAGAATTTGCTCGGACAAAATCTGCCAGGACAGCCCATTCCCCTGCGATTGGAACTGAACCGCCTGCGCGATCCAGAATTGGACGAAGCCCGGTTTGTGGCCAAACTGGTGGAGGGGTTGAGCGATAACGGCTTTCCCAATGCCCGCCATTTTGTCAGACAGGGTCTGGAAACGGGACAGTTGCTGTTGTTGCTGGATGGCCTGGATGAAGTGCCCAGCGAGATTCGCGATAATGTAGTGACGACGATAAACCAGGTACTGCGGAAATACGATCGCTGTCGCACCATTATCACCTGTCGCACAGCGGTGTACGAACACGAGTTTGACGTCGCGCTCAACCGCAATCTGCTGGAGGTGGTCGAATTCACCGACCCCCAAATGCGGCACTTCCTGCAAGCCTGGGCGGCCCGCATGCCCGCCGACAAATCCGTCGAGCAGCTGATGCAGACCCTGCAAGATCGCCCCAAAATCAAGACCCTGGCCCGCAACCCGCTGCTGCTGACCATCATCACCTATCTCTATACCGAAACTACCTTTGTATTGCCCCACTCCCGCGCCGAGTTTTACGAGAAGGCTACCGACATGTTGCTGGAACTGCGGGATCAGGAGCGCAACATTCCCAACCGCTACTCCGCCAAGGCCAAGCGGCAGATCCTGCGGCGGCTGGCCCTGACCGCCCAGGATACCCTCGATCCAACCCATCCCGACCGGCGCAGTCTGCCCCACACTGCCGTGCGGCAGCAGATTCAGCAGCTCCTGCCCGATCTGGATCTGGTGGGGGAAAAGACAGAACCGATTCTGGAAGAGATTATTCGTCGCAGCGGCCTGTTACTGGAAATTGACAGTGGCGAGCGCTATCAGTTTGCCCACCTGACCTTACAAGAGTTCTTCGCCGCCGCCGCGTTGCAGAACCAGGCCGAGGGCTTAATGCGCCGCTTTCAGCAGGATACGACGGCCTGGCGCGAGGTGGTGAAATTGTGGTGCGGTCAGGCCGGAAACAGTACTGCCCTGATCCAGGAAATTTACAACCGGGATGCGCTGCTGGCCTTTGAATGTCTGGCCGATGCCCCGGAAGTGGATCGGACTCTGGCTACCGAGATTATTGAGTACATGCAACGACAATTGCCGACCGCAGCCACCCTGGACGCCGTGGCGCGAGCTTTTGGGGCCGTCGCCGCCGATGTCAAACCGAGGGGAAAAACCGTGCTGCGCTTCTTGCAAACCCAGTTGAAGACAGCGCCGGATCCAGAAACCCGTCAGGCTGCCGCCAATGCCCTGTCCATGACCAACCTGCCCAGCGCCGCAAGGATGCTGGCAGAACGCTACCGACAGGATCGAGATGAAGTGGTGGTGCCGCTGCTGCGCATGGGCGATCTGGCGGTCAAGCCCCTGGTCGAGATCGCTCAACAGGGGAGCAGGGCAGCGATTAGGGCAGCGATTGACGACCTCTCGCGCTTGGAAATCCCTGCTGCTGTCAGGGCGCTGGTGCCGCTGCTCTGGCATGAAGACGACGCTCTGGCCAGTCGTGCCGCCTGGCGCTTAGCGGAGCGTTTGCCCCAGCCCAGCACCGAAGCCGCCCTGAGCGCGCTGAAGGACTTACCGCCGGTGCGATCTACTCCCCTGGTTTGGATCTGGTCGCCGTTTGAGGACGCGAACGGCTCGCCGCTGGCAGTCATCGCTGGGCGAATGGCGCAGTTAATGGCAGCCCATCCCGATCCACCCCAACTCCCACCCTGGCTCAGCGGAACAGCGGTCAGCCGCCCTGCCGATCCGCGCTTGCTGGTTCCACTATGCGCTCTTCAAGAAAAACCTGTTGAACCGCTCACGTTAAAGAAACAGGATCTAACCAAAATCGAGACGCTACTGAAGAGCGGCAACCCTGGCAATCAACGGTCATGGAATAAACGTCAAGTCCTAGTTATTCAGATGCTAACCCCTGCTAATGCCACATCTACCTGGGGTCAGTTACTTGCTGGATTGACACCAAACTTACAGCTGGATTTGCTCTATCGGCTCGCCACTGCCCACCGCGGCCCTGAAAAGCAGGATTGGGTAAATTTACTCCGACCGACGCCAGCCTTTCAGTTCGCTCGGAGCTGGATCTATCGGGCGATTTTGGCGATGGCGCTGCTGGCCTCTGCTGCTGCAGTCCTGCAACTTTTCTGGATAATGGTGCAGCATCCAAAACACAGCCTCATTCAGAGTGCTGGAAGCATGGCTATTGTTGTCGTTGCCATGTTCTGGTTTTCTGTGTGGCAGGGGATTGAAGATCGGTTAGGGCTGCTAACGTTCCGTAAATTGGGACTATTAGGCATAATGACCTTTATTAATGAAATGCGGCGCTTGTTCGTCAACGCTCCGCTTCAGGAAAGACTCGGGATTAGCAGAACAATTCTTGAGCCAGAGGCAATAGGCTTTTTGCTTGCGGGAGTTTGGGCTGTGGCCGGAGCTGGTTCTGCAGCTGTAGTTTGGATTGGGATCGGAAATATAGCTGTAGCTGGGTTAGGGGCTTTTGCTGTGGCTGGGGCTATGATTTTGGCTATAGTTGCCGGTGAGAATTCCGCTGGGGTCGATGATTTTATTGCGGCTATGGTTGTGATTGTGGTTGTCGTTTGGCCTTTAGCTGGGTTTGGGGCAAGTCTTAGTGCTGGAGGTGGGGCGAGTCTTGGCGCTATAGTTTTGGCTGGAGCCGTGGCTGGTGCTGTAGTTTTGGCTTTTGATGACGTGACTACTGGGTCTGTGGGTAGGGTTTTTGCTGTAGTTTTGACTTCAGCTTTGATTTGGGCTTTGCCTTTAGCTGGAGTTGCAGCTGGGACTGCAACTGTAACTGCGGCTGTGGCTACAGGTTATTTATTCGGTTTTGGAATCGCAGTACTGTACAGCGCTTATGAAAGCCAGCAGAAAGAAGTTACCTCAATTCCGTTCTGGAAAAAGCTTCTTGCTCTCTTTGCATTGCCTTACTTTTGTTGGTTTCCGATTACTGCAGTCTTCTCGTTGCTCGGTCTCTATACGCTCCTTCAACGTTTCAATTTGCCCAATGTGGGTATCATTTCCTGGGGCAATTGGCCGCTCGCGCTGACGATCTGGCTGGGTCTTTTCGGGATCTGCTGTCTGCTCTGGGTCTACGGGCAGCGGCAGGAGCGGGCGGCGCGCAATCCGCTGCAGGGGATTCTGGATCGGTGCTATCCGCAGTAGCAGGCGACGCGTTCGCTGAGGGGGAGGTGCGGTCGTCATGCCTCGTCTCTATACTATGTCTGGGAAGGTACGGTCAGCGGCTCCAGCCTCGCGATCTCGTAGGATGGGCAAAGCGAAGCGTGCCCATCGCCAAGATCCTGTGATGGGCACGGGCATAGCCCTTTGCCCATCCTTGTATCTTGAAATTAAGGCAAGCCCGTCCCATCCTCGGTGCTAGACACCGTTCAGTAGCGCGGGCTGCCTTATTCTAAAAGAGAACGTGACAAACCGTTCCCACCCAGGTGCTAGACAC